>Ga0302185_10000955_pt1 | contig 21185 bp, 22 predicted proteins | sample II_Bog_E1_1_FD_200231 | JGI IMG/M metagenome (GOLD analysis project Ga0302185, IMG submission 200231) | Peat permafrost microbial communities from Stordalen Mire near Abisko, Sweden - II_Bog_E1_2 | ecosystem: Environmental > Terrestrial > Soil > Wetlands > Peat | place: Sweden: Abisko... | reverse complement strand
ACAGCAATAATATGTTATTAATAAACTTAGCTATATTGGATCACCTCTTTGATGACAGGAGGGGAATATGACCAATTATTACATTAATAGATTATCAATACAATCGAAGAGTTAAAATAAATACTGATCCTATATACTCCACCGTTCATCTAATCGGATAATTGAAATCGAAAATACCATTATCATTATAACCAAGTAACAAACACCTTAACCTCCCCATGGCCAATTAAACTGAAATCATGGAATTAAGTGGACTCAGTCCTCTGGAAATCATCTAAACCGTCTAAAAACTGTTGGAAGAAAGTGATTTTTAAAGATTTACCCTCGTACTCCAACGTAAACCCAAGGAAAAGAAAATGACCGATTCGCTTGGACTCCCCCTCCGCAGAGAAAAGACTAAATTTTCAATGTTTTCTAATAACAGGTATTAGTCGGAGTACAACTGCAAACTTCCAATCCCCTTCACGGAACGAGTTTCAGGAATGGATGACCCGTAGAATTCAGTTGTTCAAGGACTACGGTTCTACTACGAAGGGCAATTTGAATCAGCCTTGCAGTTATTTAAAGAGGAGGAGCATTAGTTAGTGCAAAGTTTGAAGGAGGGGGCATAAACGGTAAAGGAATATCATGACATCTGCTTTCGAATTGGAAACTGCTACTACAGGATGAAAAATTATGAAAAAGCTATTGAGTATTTTAGCAAACAGTTCAAAGGGGAAGAGGCCAAACAACAAGGCCAGAAGTTTAATAACTTGGGCAGCTGCTATGCACATGTCGATCAACCTCGGCTGAGTCTCAGTAGCTATGCCTAAGCTCTAAAAATATACTCAGATTTTCCTTAGGTCGATTGCTCAAACCTGCTGAATAACCTTGGAATGCTCTACGCTCAATCTTCCATGTTTTAAATCGCCTAAAAATATTTTCTGCAATCGATTGAAGAGAGGAAGAGTAAATCACCATAGAGCAGCGGATTCCTTTATTCATCCTATCTGCAGTTAGGCAACTGCCGAAAACATTCAAAAAAATATGTGGAAGCCATTGCAAGTCTGCAGCTGGCTTTGAATTTTGCGGAAAGGGGGTTTGGAGATGAGGCGTAAACTTTGTTACAAATTGCAAGCATTTACTAAAAATGTTAAAAATGGACTGAGGCCTTAGATTGTTATTAGAAATTAAGTGACAAATGTGAGGAGAAAGGATTTTTATATGAAAGGGCAGCATAAATTCATCGTCACATGGGTCGTCAAGCGGACTACGATAGATTTATCCAAAAAGCCTATTAATAATACCGTATGAAGAACAACGAGAGGAAGATAAGTGAGTTGAGGCCAATCGTCTCTCGATTATCAAAAAAATGATGATGATAATTCTGATTTTTTATTTACAACATGCATATATACATCAAAGGAAAAATTCATTTGATCTTTCAGTGGTCAGTCAGAACTTTGAGGGCTTATTTTTTAAGTTAGGCGAAGACAATCTTTTTCATTTTGATCTTGTCTTTTACCATCTTTTATTATTGCTATTCGAGCTCTTACTATTTGGTTTTGACTTTGATAGAAGACTCATCCTTCTTATGGGATGCTTGCTACATTATTTACTCACCCAACACACTGCTGAATTATTATTTTAGACTTTTCTTGAAATTGGAGGCCTACTTCTTGGGAGAGGGTGGATTATCTTTTTTCCGGGATGGAGTGGTTCTGAATTGCTCGGAGGGCTCTTCAAGAATTGAAGGCTCTTTGCTAACGTATTTACTATATCGGGGTTAGCATTCGCTCCTCTTTTTTTCAGTGAGAGCGACACTCTTTTTGTCCTATCCAAGCTCACCCATCGTATTGACATCTCTACCTTTTTAATAAAATTCAGTGGTTTTAGTTCTAAGAGGCATTCTCGACTCAAAACTTGTGTTGTTGTTCTTCTCCATTGATTATGAAGTCTTCTCTGAAAAAGGAGCGGGGGTTTTGGGGAATTGAAACTATTTAGGATTTATACCATTTTTATATGGACTTTGAGATGATTCTTTGTTTTTGCCCAAACCTAAAGTCTTTTATGATTTCTTGGTCTCATAATGTTAGGATTTATTATCGTTAAACATTTTCTAGAATTAGGTCGTTCGTTATTTCATGTTTTTTATTGTCCTTTATAGTTGCTACGGAGGGTTGGAAACTATTGTATCTTTGCGATTTAATAAATTGCTGATCTTTCTCCGCTCTTTAATAAAAACAGGAATGTTGTAATTGCCTTCCTTTGGTTTGGCTGTTTCCTGAATACTTGACGTAGCTTGGGACGTTTGAGCTTTGAGATTGGTAAACTTTTCCTAATTCTTTTTAAAGGAGGGTCTAAACTGAAAGGGTTCTTGTTATTTCTTCTCGACTTTGATGATATGATTATGAGTGATGTTATTGATGAAATTGTTGACGTTGTTGTTGATGATGGTGATATCACAACCTCCAATCCTTTTTCTTTCTTAGTTATAATTTATTGAATCGGTGTGGGCATCATTATGACTTAAACGAGGCATCTCCTTTGCCGTTTGGAAGTGGTGAAACTTGTTACCAGATCCACTGTGAGAATTATGAATGTTTTTCTTTTTGCTTGAACCATCGATGTTCCCTGAAGTTGGGGTTGTAACCATCGTGCTAAATCTGTTAGAAAAATTGATTGGATGGGCAGATTATTTGTACTGGAGGAAGTTTGAAGTGAAAACTTTGTTTTAACTCTTCTTCACTGGACTATCAGTAAGTTTAAAGGTGCTAATTGGAGCCTTTTTGGTGGGACTTTCCTCTGGTTCGTCTTTTGCTATAAGCAGACTGGTCTAATGGTCGGATTTAAAGTAATTGGGAGGTTTTTCAAATTTTTCGGAAGTAGTTCCAAAGGCAGGGGCTTTCTTAGGGTAATAGATCTATTTATAGGAATCAAAGTTATTGGAATTCGAAGAGTGTTTCTTCTCTGGTTTATTGGTCACTATGTATTGATGTTTATTTTATATATTGCTGCCTGATATCTTCTGGGAATATAACACACTCTCAGGTCTACTGACAGGAGTAAACTCCATCTATCTGTAACCGGCATTCATTGGATGAATCAATTTCTCAGTGACTACCTTGGTTGGTTAAAAGTGTCGGATGTCTTAGCTCCGATAGCTGTAGTTCGTATTGCTCTATTTCCGTTTTAAGGTCAACCTAAAAGTAACATCCCTCAGAGTATGACACCCCAACATCAAATTAGCAATATCACTATTCTTTCTGATGAGTATGGCGGCGATGTCGCCTACGACCTGTTCCTCCACCACATATTTGAAATCCGCATAATTGCTGACTGGATTTTAACTGATCCACACCCTTACGTCCCCATGGCTGTCCTCCCGAATATTATTCTAATTAACTCGAAAGGGGCCATAGAGTGTAATCAATTTTGTGAGTCCCTGCAGTATTTGCACAATCTTTTCTTTCCCCCAGTCTTTAATGAACTGTAGTTTATCAGTATAAACACACATCTCCTTAAACTATTTCGGTAGTCCCGGTGGAGTTATTTGTTCATTGGCAGCAGGGTGGTAGTAAAAGAGACGGCACACTCCCGCTTGGGGGTTATTTATTCGAGAAGTAAATAATGTCGATTACCGCGACAGATCCTTGGTTAAAATTCTTATAAAGTGTCGCTGGACTTATTGATGTGTGATTCTATTAACCAGCACGTTTCCCTCACCCTCCCGCGGCAGCCAGTTCTGAGGTAGCAGTGAACGGCTTTCAATTGCAGAAGAATTATTCGAACCCATTAAATTAATACTATAGTTGTTGTCAATACCCAACTCATCAGATTTAAACTCGAAAGGTGATTTGTCAATTTGCATAGTTTAGTCAGATGTTATATGAAACTATTTAAATCGGAGATCGGGAAAGTTAGAGAAATGTTGGAGGAGTCAATATCAGTAGTTACGCTGGTTCTTCCAACGGGGTGGCGTGGGCGGACGCAACTTCAACTGCTACTCGTCCTCGATCCAGTTGTTTGCGTTTGCGTTTGAAGGGTAGATCATTTTGGCCACTATTTCGTAGTTGGTCTTTACTATAAGAATAGCTCCTGCGTTCTTGTGCTTGCGGCAGTAATCGGTAGCAGAGAAGACAGTGATGAGGGAACCTCCGGCAAACCGTTCAAATCCATCCATGACGCATTCGTGGGCTCGGATGATCATATTTAGGTTGTTTTTCTTTAAAAAACTCTGGACCCTGTCAGGACCGAACTTGACGATGTTCCCTGCTTCGGAAGGGTCTCGTAAATAATTCGGGTGGATGCCCAGCTAACTATCTGAATCGGTGGGATCCGACCAGAGGATGTCTAGAACCATCTGCGACTACTCATCCTGAACTTCATGCATTATCTATAGAGGCCTCTTGATGTTAGAGATACTCTCAAGTGTGTCCAAGGATGCCCCAATTCCACCATGCAGACAGATTATTTTATCCTACACCTGAGCAGCCAGGGGAAGCCAGTCAAAAAGACGGTTGATTCTCATAAAAACTGATCTTTCATCGTCAGGATCCTCCTCTATCTTTTATGCGCACTCGTCTCTGAATCCGAAATTTACGTTGATTTGGCTGTCTTAGTGGTTTCCTCTGATCAAGTGAATCTGTTCGGGATACAAGCATTTGAGGGACAGCAACAAGCAAATGGTTTATAGCGAGTGGCTTCCTCTATCAACGAAATCACCGAGGAATATATAGTCAAAATTCTCTATGTCTTTCTTCTTGCCTGCCTCATGAGGCGTCCCATAAAGAGAGAAAAAACTCATTAAATCCGTAAACTGACCGTGGATATCACCAAATATTTTTAAAGGAGGTTTGGCCTGCAGAATCATTGGCTGATTCGCAATGATGTCCTCAGCGCGATTACAGAGTGCAATGATGAGATCAGGCTGGAAATTTATCTTTAGAGCGTCCGCATTCGTGAATACCCCGGGCTGCATGAGCATATCTAAAAAGTAATTAGCCACGTCCAGTTTACCATTAAAGGGCTTTCGCTTAATGTCGATTCCACGATCCGGGAGCTTTGATTTTTAGGAACCCATGACAGGCTAGAGCAACTTGACCCGTTTTCGTTTTTATGATGGAAGCTTCACCGATTCACGACTCCGAGGCACTTCTTTACGGGGTTAGGTGACTGAGCTGCCTCTGATATTGGGAGTATTGGGTGATCTGTTCCTAATGTCAGAGTCTCCTAGCTGTTTATTAGACGATTGGCTGCTATTGAGAGGCTCAGGGTCAGACAATCGTAGCTTGCTGGACAAATTTATAACATTTTCAAATAATTTGACGAGAGAGATTCGAAAAATGGAATCAGTGGGTACATTGGGAGTGGACAGCTAAAATCCTCCATAGATCATCAACTGTTTGTCCTGCAGCCAGCATCCATGTCTAAATCGTTGTAAACTCTAAAAGGAAGTCCATTAGCTAATTTCAGTATCGAAGACTTGTAGGGGAAGCTTTTCAGTGACAATATTAGTCCTTCCTCCAATAACGAGCATTAGAGTTCCGAAGAACAGACTGGAGTGTTGATATCTTGGGGCGGGATTACTCTTTTATGGAGCCCTGACCCAGTCCCAACTACCATTTCTATGTCGCCTTAGCCCCCAGCTATCACTCAAAGGGTTATTGTCTAATCCCCTCCCTCCAAAAACTACAACCATTCCCGCAGCACTTCCAGTAGCACAGAGAGCGGCGGAGTGGTAAACTCTGGCGGGAGGAGCTCCACCTTAGCATTTAACTTCCATCCAAGCGAGCGGTGGCTTGACAATGTTCAACACCCAACAGTCATTAACACTTTTATCGCCAATATTCCCTCCGAATACGATTAGATACGGTTTGGAGTAGGAGAGAGTATGTCCATATCGCTTACCTGGGGTATGGTCCTTGACGTTGATAACGTTCCAAATACCAACACCATCTCGGATGTCGAGATGAAAAAGGTCATCAGAAGCGAGTCCTCCTGACCCAGTGGCTCCGCCATAGATAACAATTTTGTTGGTTTCAACACAAACAGCTCCATGGGCTGCTCGAGCTGATGGCGAACTGCCAGTGACTAAATTACGGCCATCTTACTCTATACTTTTCTCCAAAAGCGAGTGGTAAGATCGAATGTGTATGTATTATCGGTGATGGAGAATTGCCCGGTATTGCCAGTTGCGCCTCCGAAAAGGCAGACCTTATTCTCCGCATAGAGAGTAGCGCTATGGCCGAAACGAGGCAGAGGGATGTTGCCGAAAACATCTAGTTTTTCGAAAGACATTTGAATAATGTTAAATTGTGATTGTCTGACTGTAAAATCAATTAATATGAAGTCAACCAACAAGAGAGCATCTTGATCAGACCCGTGCTCGCTTGCAAAAAATAACAAAAGAGAATGATGCTATTTTATAGGCCAAACAACTGATCTATAAATTATGAGTTTAAATTATATCAATTATGCTGTTTCTTCATTTTTTTATCAGCCTGCCTAAATACCAATAAATAACCAAACATTCTTCGATGTATCAACAATATATCAATCCACTCCTCTTTCTGTTCCACCCTAGACATAGCCTTAATATTAATAATAAGCTTTTTTTAAATCTGGATAATAAAATCCTATCACTTATTGGAGATTATCCCAATATATGCGTCAGATCAAACCATCCGAAAAGTAAAACAACACGAAACTTAAACCTTAAAATTTTGTGTTGCAGATACGCACCTCCCCTTACTCACAACTGTACTCACATTACCTTAAGACGGAATTTCATGCCGTTGAACCACTAATAAAAAGTCTGGTGAAAGAACCATTCTGCAGAGAATACTACCTCAAGTATCCCTTAGAAGGACTGCTGAAGGGCATCTGCAAGAAGTTGTTGATGAACGTATACGAGCTAGTGCTGTACGGGTATTTTTTGAGTCAGGTGGAGTGGAAGTTGGACCACTATATTTACAGCAATCTGGCAGAGGTGTTCCCAAACATCATCCATGTTAATGAACCAACTGACGCGAACATTATCAAACAGTTATCGATGTTCCTCTACTTCAGCTCTTATGCAGTTAAGGAATTTCTCAACGAAGACATCCAGCTAATCAAAGATGAGATGATTAAGCTATTCCCGTAGTTTTAGCACTTGCAAGCCCACTGGACCTCCACACAGCGAACAGTGGGGCAGGTACTCAACCCACGTGCGCTTAATACCTTCTATCGCAACATTTCCAATTACGGGGTTCTGGTAGATTTTAACACTTGCGTGGATAAGATCCTGCAAATCTCTCCCTGCTATGACATAGCAAGTCGAACGGACAAACCCAAGGAGATTCCAACTTTTGGTTTTATGGGAAACAACACGTTAATCAACAACTTCGATCTGTAGGTAAATGAGGCTCTGCAGCAGAAGATAGAGGACAATCTCGAGGACTACAGATTTGATGGTGATATTTGATTGAATATTTATTCTAGCCAAATTATAAGAACAACTGCAACGAATAATCTGGATTTTATTAGATATGTTTAATGAGTTTAGATTTAGTTCAACCACTATGGAATCAATGTTAGCACTGAATATTCAAGTTCCGAAGAACTTATTTATATGTTTATTCCTTGATATTTTAATAAATATTTAAAGATATTATTTTGGTGAACATCTGAGCATAACAGCGATATTATTTCGTTAGTTATTCTTTCGGATGATAATAATGAGACAAATTTGATTCAGGAATACCTTTCAGCAGAGTTAACCGAATAATTTTTGAACGATATGGTATCAATCATGAGGCTCAATATAGTCGAAGATAAATTTCGGGAAGGAGATTTCGCATAATACGTACTTAGCCTATAAATCTAATTATCAGTGATCATTCGGTTCTTAAAGTGTAGATATGGTTTTGATATTTAATCGGTCTACCTTCTGATTTATAAATAAATGTATTGTAAATGGCTTATTTATGGAACACACAACGACTATGTATATTGTATGCATATTCTCTATAAAAGATGTCTTGCCATTGAAGTCAATTTGTCATGCTTTTCTTTTTATAAAGTAGTATTATTTGTTTACGTAGGTACGGAATGCTTTCAAATCAATACAGTTGATGCATTTGGCAACTCTATGCCTGCAATGTAGCAGTAAACAGTCAAAAATGATGAAATAATCAGAAAATTCCACAAATCAATATATGAACTTTTAAAACAAAATTAAAATATAAACCATCTGGTCCCCTTAGAGCCTCCAGATTTGGCTCAGCTCATCTCTCACATTCCTCCAATCGAAGTTTAGCCCACCCTCAAAATCTGATAAATACTGATGCACATCTATATTTGGTAAAAATGAAGTTTTTAAAATTGCGTCATCTGTACTATCTTTTAGGTGATTCATGCATAATCGCAAAAAATCAGAAAGATATTTTTCAGTCGTAAAAATTTAATTTAAATGCCCAAACTAACCTCCCCCGTCCCTCCAGAAGTCCACCGCTAACTCATTCAGCTCATAACTCTGCGTACACCCCATCGAAATTTAAGGTCTCAGAATTCAAATTTTCAAAAAAATATGATTGAACCAAAATGTTTGAGAGGATGATGAGATCTATGAGTGTGTGTTGTGAATATAAAATATAAAAGAAAAGAGTCGATCTCTCTACCAGTAAAACCCGGTAAAATAGTTTTTAAGTTTTTGGTATATTAGAGAGATTATAATAATTAGTTGAATTCTCTATGAACTTCGGCATTGAAGCCATTGAAATTTACTTTCCCAAGACCTATGTCGATCAGGCTGATCTAGGTATGGCAAATCAGATTTAGAAAAACATTATAACGTCTCGGAAGGAAAACATACTAAGGGACTCGGGCAGCTTGAACTATCCTTTACTTATCCCCTGGAAGACTCTAATTCGCTGGCTCTTACAGGTATCTGATCTCTTATTCAGTTGTCAACAATATGCTCAAGAATCACAATATCCATCCATCTAAAGTCGGAAGACTGGAAGTGGGCACCTAAAGCTTGACTGACAAGTCCAAATCGACTAAAACTCTACTGATGACTCTCTTTCCGGGCAATCATGATATCTAAGGTAAAGTCTGAAATAATGTAGGAGCCACAAGCATCAACGCTTGCTATGGAGGAACAAACGCACTGTTTAACACTCTCAACTGGATCAGTTCTCCAAGTTGGGATGGAAGATATGGCATTGTTGTCGCAACAGATGTTGCCGTGTATGAGTAGGGTCCCGCCCGACCAACTGGTGGGGCTGGTGCAGTTGCTATGTTGATCAGCAGCAAGCCTAAGATTATTATATCTCCCACCAGGGCCAGTTTCATGGATCATCAATACGATTTCTACAAACCTATCCTCAGTATAAATAATTTTATTTCAGGCTCAGAATATCCTATCGTTGATGGCAAGGTTTCAATGGATTGCTATATTGGAGCCATGAAGGAATGCTATAACAAATTGAAACAGAAGAAGAGAGGAGAAAATCTGATTGATGCTAATGACTATATCTGCTTCCATACTCCTTTCCACAAAATGGTTCAAAAAGCTTTCGATGCTCTTTTGAAGATATAAACTCCTGGATCGACTGTTCAAGAGACTGGGTCACTGTTTGCCGAGAAAGTGCAACCGTCTCTCTTTATTTCTCAAAGGACAGGTAACATCTATACTGGATCTTTATTTGGCTGTCTTTTTAGCTTGCTATATCAAATACCCAACATCACCAATCGAAAGGTCTTGTTGTTCTCGTATGGAAGTGGACTATGCTCGAGCATGTTCGAGGCGTATGTCGTCTCCAATCCTCTATCAGCCAACCAGATCAAGCAAACAGACAATAATTTTAAAAACCGAATTCGAGTTGGAGCTAAATAATACTCTGAGATCATGCTGCAAAAAGAAAAGGCTTACGGTAGATGGAGAGGCAAAGTGAAAGATTCCCTGAATTTAATCGATGAAAACGTGTTTTATTTGGATGAGATTGATTAAAAATGGAGGAGAACCTACAAGATAAAAACAGCCCAAATCAACACTCTGGTAAAGAACAATATTAGTGCTATTGAGAGGATTGAAAGTATCGATAAACTTATTCCTAAAGGGGATATGACTAAATTCTACAAACTTAGTGTCGAGGAAAGGAGAGAGGTGATTAGCGAACACATCGGAGAGCAATTGAATGAAGAAGAACTGGAGAGAGGTGGGCTGAGCATGAAAGCTGCAGATGGGATGATTGAAAATGTTATTGGAAAACTGTCTTTGCCCTTAGGCATAGTGCCCATGCTCCAGATAAATCGCAAGCAATACATGATTCCAATGTGTATTGAGGAGCCGAGTGTGGTTGCCGCAACTAGTTCAATTGGTAAATTCATTAGCCCTTATTCGTTCAACACTTCCTCCACCCCCAATGTGATGGTCGGACAGGTTCATCTTCCTTCCATTTAAGCTTCCGAAGTCAATCAAATAATCAGAAGAAAAAATTCTATAATTTCCCAACTTAATGAGGAATGTCCTTCCATGGTGAAGCGAGGAGGTGGTGTCAAAGATTTGCGATTGAGATAACTATAAAATAAAGTCGAAGAAGGAGATAAGAATTATTCTTTAGATATTCTCATCGATGTCTGTGACGCAATGGGCGCCAACTTAACCAACACCTTAGCTGAAAAAGGAAAGGAAATAGTCTCCAAAATGGGGATTAAAACTGGTATATCTGTTTTAAGTAATTACTGTTTGGAAAGAAAAGCAGTCAGTACATTTGTCATACCTGTCGAACATATGACCTGGAAAGGAGTGGCTGGACTCGAAGTGGCCAATAAGATCCTCGAGGCCTATGAATTCGCCAAAGTAGATACATTCAGAGCTGTTACGCATAACAAGGGAATTATGAATGGTATTGATGCCGTTTGCATCGCCACTGGACAAGATTGGAGAGCAGTCGAAAGTGCTGCGCATTCTTATGCCTCCAAAAGTGGAAAGTATCAGCCACTTACAAAATACGAACTAATTGAAAAGGACGGTAAGAAGTATTTCAAGGGTAGCCTGTAGCTCCCAATGGCAGTGGGAACAGTTGGAGGCGCTATTTCGAGAAATATCCTGTATAAAACATCATTCAACATTCTTGGCAACCCATCAGCCCAGGAGCTATCATAAATTTTAGTAAGTGTCGGTCTCGCTCAAAATTTTGGAGCCCTGCGAGCATTGGCCATCTAAGGGATTCAAAACGGACACATGAAGTTGCATGGAAGAGCAATCGCAATAAAATTAAACGTTCCCAGCATGCTGATGGAGGAGTGCTGCAGATACATGTCAATTAAAAAGAGATATGACGAGTAAATAGTGCTTAATTTTTTGTAGTAATTCAGCAAACCGCGATTATGATTTTATATTTAGTCTACTTTCTATGAAGTGTTCCTACTACTGGGGTGTTGATTCTAAGGATAATGAGATCTGAAATGGCGCTTGTCGCCTATTAGATGCAAGAATATTGTTATTATTATGTGGAGTAATGAATTTTATAATGTACCTACTTCGCCAGTCTGGATGGATTATTACGAACTGAGTTTATATATTTCTATAATTGGTTTGGAAGTATCGAATAAATGACCTTCAGTTGCTTCTCTCACTGTTTCACTAAATGCCAGCTCGAGCACATCATCGACGAATACCTCGGACTGCGTCCCTACTACTCTATCCTGCTAAAAATACTCAAAACGTATATGCACAAATACGAGGAACAACCAGCTAATATGCATAATAACGACAAACCACACCCCATCCGCATATACTCCAAAGATGCCCTTTGCAGTAAGAATATGCTGGAAGATTTCTGTGGCATGACATAAACCTTGCCGGATCATGAAGTCAAATTGTGTGACCTGCGATTGACCTACAACAGCACGTCCATGCGTTACTTTTACATCTATCCACTGGAGACAGTGGTTGAGTTGCTGGAAAGTGAGCAATTTTACAAGGAAGTGCCAAAACATGTAATTGTTAATAATTTGTTGACAGTCACCAATGTGCAGATAATCATTGAAACACTGAGTATTGTTAGCGAGGAGATGAGTAAGAAGATAAAGATTACGCTGGCGGGCAAGGATGGCAAGAAGAAAGAAAGTATTAGTCAGAGGGAAATGATGGAGAGAGAGGAGAAAGATGGACAAAATGGCAAATTGGCGACAGTAATTGAGGCCGATACCGAGGATCATTGTAATATTACTCAGAGCCAGGTGAACATATAAAACCTAATCCTCTAATAGACATACGATGTGCCGGAGTAAGAGTAAAGCTAGGAAAACTTTGTATAAATAATAAACCTCTCCTCATAAAAGGAGACTCGACTAAAATGGGCTGATACTAAGCCGTAACCCTAAATTAAATAAAAAGAAATAGTAGATCCTAGGCTGGTTAGAACATAGATGCCTGGTCATCGTAAATTAACTACCTTGAGCCGCTAATCTCCTGAAAGATAATGTGACTACTGCTTTAACTATCTCTACTATCTGTCTGAAATAACAAATAATAACTTTAACGATTAATCACTCAACTGCCTGTCTCATGAAGCCATCCGATGTTTGAAACTAATTTCGTAGACAGTGACTCACTTTACCCTCTATCTCATTCACAACGAGCAGACGCGTATTCCAAAAGATATCAATCTCATTAATCGCATCCTAAACGCGATTGGTATTGTCATCACTGAAGATATATATGCCTCAGAGCTGAATCCTAAAAACATAAAAAAGCCTCAACCTTCGGTAAACAAACCTAAAAATTTGATATAGTAGCTGTAACCCTATTTTTGGATGGTGGATTGCAAGAAAGCAAAGAATGAATAGAGTTACTCCATAGAGTAGTTGCTTCGAATGGTGATATACTGTCCTACCACTAAGGAGGTAGCAGAGCAACTTCGGCATTATCAGTCGGAATTGTTCTAACAATAATTCACGGGGACAAAGGGGTTAGAGAAAGATCAGCAGGTGAAATTACTGCTGCACCAAGAATGTAAAAATATGCTCCAGTATGAGGAGGAAAGATTAGAGATTGCCAAAAACGCTGTTAATACTAAACCCATCTATAAACAGCTGCAATTCGAAGAAGAAAAGGTTGCCCCTCCTTCCATCAACCCGATAAACTACAATTCTTATCACCACACGACAGCTAGTAGAGTTAGACCATTCGATGGCAGCAAAATACCCTTTATGAATAATGCGACTATGGGACCTTCCTCGAGCAAGCCTTTCAGCAAAAATGAGATAAAGGACAACAAAAGCGTAATAGGAACTTTATCTCGTTCTCTATCCAAACTAAATGGTAATCATCACCGTGCAAATAGTGGTAAATTGGATGATATTTTGGGTCAGGAGGTGAGAAAAAAGGGTAGAAATACTAAAGATAGTAAGAAAAGGCCAACTCACATTAAACAGAATACTGCTTATGATTTCTCATTAAATGATTGCTTCCCGATGTCGGAAAACATAAAGAGGAATACGATAAAAAACAATCAAAGTGTAGGCAAAGCTCTCATTCCCCATCAATAGGCATCAAGCGGAGTAAGTATATCTGCTCAAATAAAGGAAGAATAACTTACTGAAGATCAATTCAGACATCTATTATTCACTGCATATCTCAAAAAGAGAAAAGGACCTCCTCAGCAATCCATTACTTGCAACACAACTCCATGCACGCCATCGATTTCCTTTCTACAAAACACTTTCACTTCCAGTTTCTGCAAGGCACTTAAGAAAAGCACATACAGTAGTTCCCTCAACCAACTGTTGGATCGCAAACAGGAATTGGAACAAATCGAGTGCATGTAAAAGAAAGAGAAATAGATTTTCAATAAGCAGTTACTCAATGGCGAAAATACTAAAAGTATTCATAGAGATATTTAGAGGAAATATACTAAGAAATGCAGATGGATTCGGTCAAAATATATGAGAATTTCAACAACACTGACCCGAACAACAAATGTGTAAGGCTACAGTGCCTATAGGGTAGTTATTTATTGATTTAGTTAAGAAAATGTTATCGGTTGAGTCATAAAAAAGCGAAGATCTTGAGAGTAACTCTGCTAAGTTGGTGAGATAAAGCAGTCAATAAAGGAAGAGCAACGTTATTCTGTAAGCAAGTGCCAATTATAATCAGACATGCCTGATCCGCAACTAGAAGTATAACAAGAGCATTAAAAGTTAACTCATTAACCACCGTCACTCCTATCTTGTTGCGACTGAAAAGGAGAATTTCAGAAAATACCACTTAGCTCGTTCTCAGAAGTAACTTAAGCATAGTACACGTTAGCTCGAGGGGAATAATATTAAACTAATGTACCAGCAGGAGTTGTAGCGTGTCTTGGGTGGGCTCTGAAATACAGAAAATGATTTTATGGCATAAAATGATATTTTTTTTAATAAATTTCTCATATATTAATGATCAGGATCATTTCCAATAATTGATATTGATAGTATAATTTTTTCATTTTTAAGTATTATTTATCTTTTTATGATAGTTATTTTTCAAGATATGATTGTGGTTGAGCAAACTACCATGTTTTCAGCAAGGTAATTAATATTTATCTTTCAAAACGATAATTAAAGATAGTAACAATTAGGATTTCATTTCATTGTTTATTTTGATCTTTCCAATAAATGTAATTCCTAATAAATATAGAGCCTTTCCATGTCAATAAAATGAAGAGGAGAAAGCAAGTATAGAATTAAAATCGATTAAAGAATAAATAATACTTTTTTTTTAATAATTTAAATTAAGATCACGGAATCTCATAACTTTCATGCTTTGAATTCAATCCAAACCTTTATTGCTTAAACACGTTTTCCTTGCCCTCTTGTTCCACAAAATTATCCATTTCTGCAGATTGAGCTATCTCCAACACCTTAGAGATGGCCTTGATAGAAGACATCGTAAGCTCCACTCATTGGGCCAACCAGGTTAATGGCAAAGCCTTCTAATCTTAATCCTTGCCCTCTTGTTCCAATAAATTGTCCTTATTTCACAACACCAGTGTCGCCAGTATTTTGGACATGGGCAAAATATTCAATGACAAAATCGTAGTTGGGGACGTTTCGGTGGACACTGAAGCCCTCCAATCGTCTACTTTGACCCTTTGTTCCAATCCATTCATTTCCATGTCCCTGTCTATCTCCAATATCCTGGAGATGAGCTAAAACTGTTATGTCCTTGTTTTGGGGGTTAAGTTGGTTGGTATTTTGCCCCCAGGATGATTGTTGTTGTTGTTGAGGAGAGTGATGTTGATGATGATGGTTGTGGTGCATAAATTTTGGTGAAAATAATTTTAATAGATTAAGATTTGTTGACTTGATATATATCTTAATAAAAAATAATTGTGGAGTCCCTCGTAAGGAGGGAACTTTTCGTGAAGTTTTAAATGTTATTTCAATTTTTGCAGCTAATGGAGCGAGTGAACTTATTTTATAAGGACATTTGACTTGGATTACATTAAATAATAAATGGAGATATCACATGATATTGCAGCATTCTTGACTCTTTAAATCACTTTTAGAGGGAACTACTTGGTTAGGCTGAACGTAGGCTTGTTGGTTTACAGTATTATTAAAAGGGTTTTGATACATCATCTGCATTTGCTGTTGTTGCTGCTGTTGCTGCTGAGTGAATTCGTTAGGATCAAAAAAGGGCTCGTTAACCAAAGCCTGCTGCAAAGGCTGATAATTGGTAAGCTGTCCTAGCATTGTTTGGCTCTGGCGAGTTGCCCAATGCATGACCAAATGAGCATAATCATTGAAGACGATGGATGATACGATGTCATCTTCGTTCAAGTATTTGATAAAATCTATAACTGCATGTCTACAAACATCCCACTTGTGCCCCCTCATAGATCCACTGATGTCCAAATTGAACAGGACTGCATAAAACTCCTCATCTCCTTACTAGCTCAAATCATCATCACCTCCTCCTATATCAACTTCTCCTAGTCCAAGGTTTGCATTCTCATTTCCATTCATATCATAGGGATTTAAATTCTGTGTGCGGTCGCCCATCCCGAAGTTTTTACGAATATTGTGGAACATATGAGATATGTCTGTGTGAGTAATGTCATGATATTCAGCATGCATGCCAGCAGCCATTGCGAGGTTTCTAAGCTGCTGAGCATAGCTATACTCTATATCTATTCCCAAGATGACGATTTTTAAGTCTTTTATGTTCATATCTCCTCGAAGACTGGTCAACATTTGATAAGTTTGATCAAAAGTAGCAGCGCTATCAGTATCGTGTCCATCTGTTAGCAAAATGTGGAGGAAGTTCCATTTAGCAGCTGTATGCTATTTCTAAAGTAAATCATGAAGCTTAAGCATCAAATTATTGCCATAAATCAAGGCATCCCGCATGGCCGTGCCTCCATGTGGATGGATGTTCCATATTTACTTAGGAGTTGATGATCTCGTGGCCTGCTAGAATCCGCATGCTAATAGTGCAACTTCAGTTAAAAAGTGAGTATGAGGTATGTTGTTGGGAGGAATTATATTTTGAGCTTGATAGTTAGGAATCTTATTGAGACTGGGCTGAGTCTGCTGCTGATACTGAGGCATGGTATTTTGTCCAAGCTGATTTTGAGGAGGTTGATAGTTATTCATTTGATTTATTTCACCAATATACACCAAATTATTGGAAGAGCGATTTAATTATTAAATCACCCGATTATGGCTGATAAAAATCTCCAGTCTCGCAGAAACCTCAATATCGATAACCTTTTAACTCATACACATCAATCAATAATTTTTTGAGATTAGATTGGTGGAGTTTATATTATTATTGTTGCGTTACATTTGGAGTTTCGATATTACTCTTTTATTATTATAATTTATCCATAGGCTATTTATCGATAAAATCAACCCAAAATATTTACGAATTGATTGGAAAAGCATCAAAAGGTTCAACACCCTTCCCCGAAACTTTGTCTATTAAGGTGAATATGTAAGACATCTCTATCGGGTATTTTCTTTTAGATTATTGAAATATAAACTTCTATATGAAGAGGAATATCTTATATTACATATTCATTTAACAGAATGCATTCATAATCACTTGAAATCGAAGAAACGCAAACCAGCTGAATCCGATGGTTGTTCGCCTTCGAAATTCTATTCGACCTTGACTTCTTCCTATTCGCGTGGGGGTATCTCAGGCTCTTCCTCCTTTTATTGCTATTTGGCCAAAAAATTATGAATCTCCTGCTTACGTTCGTTACTCTCTTGCGCAAGCTAGTTCATTTTCTCGTGACGTAGCTGTGGCTGTGGGTTTTCAATGCAATTGAGCTTGTTTTGGAGGACTTCGATAAACTTTTGCTGGTCTCGCACCAGACTGCGATAGGAGGGATTCCTCACACTAACTGAGAAGTGTAGTGTATCTTCTGTGCCAAAAAATCCGTTTTGAAGATCAGGAATTGCGAGGAATTGATTATAGCCCCAACACTCTCCAATGTCAAACTTGGAAGAGTACTCACGCACGATTGACTCCTTTGGATTGAGGTGATTTAACAGTTATATTTTGTATTCATACTTGTTTTCGTTTTCGTAGCCACGAGACAGTTATAAAAAGACTGAGAGATGAGTTCCTTTGGCTACCCCATTGCCTTTTGGATATATTTTAAGGCGCCACTCGATACCATTAACTTCACAGGGCTATGAATAAACAATGGCTTCGCCTTGCTGAGTATAATTGATTAATTTATAGCTGAATTTGTTGTACTTGGGAACCAGTTCATGACTAAGTAGATATATGAGGTACATCGTGTCGAAAGCGTATTCTTCCTACTCGAATTCGCACTCCCTATCACATAGACTCTTTATATAGCTAATAAACTCCTCACTCTTAGTGATAAGCTCTTTTTCTGTCTTGCACTCCAACTACTGACAGACATTCTCTCTGAAACTCTCCAGGAATTCAATCTCCTGCACGTTTTAATCGTACTTAGCCTCCACCTTCTCTTTTTTCTCCTTATACTCCTCGTCCAATCTTTAAATCAATGTAACAAAGTACTCCTCAATAAAATTTTTCTTTTGACCCATCTGTAGAAGCAATCTTTGCATCTCCTGCTTGATGAGGAAACCGTTTCTGCGGAACAGCTCAATTTTGTTATCGAACTTCGCAAGTTCATTCAAGATCTTATTCTTGTTCTCTTGATAGACTCGAGAAAGGTGGATAATTGTATGAGTGCGATGCTGAGTAAGTATAGAATTACACGTCCGAACATGCCGCAGTCGGAACAGATGGCGTCCTTGCAGTCTTCGCAGTAGTAGGACATTTATATACGGTGGTCACTGCATTTCTCCTTCAACTTTTAGTTATTGTCCATAGTACTCAGCAGGTGCTTGATGTCATTTACGAACCGTTCGCAATCAGCAAAGCTCCCAAGCAGCAGCGGCTTGCGACAATGTGGACATTAAGGTTTGCTTTCTTCGATCCAGGTTCTTAGACAGTTCTGGCAGGCGAGTTTACTGCAAGATGGACACATCCTTGGCTTCTTGACGTTTTGGAAGCAGATGTAGCACTGCAAAAACGACAGGTCTTGACCATTATTCGCAGAACCCTACATATTTTTATATTAACTAACGTCAGGTTTAAATTCATAAATGACTCAGTAGTATTGAAATCATGCGAGGGGCGATTATGGATGAGGCAGCAGCTTCGCACTCGTATTCTGAGACCTTTTTTGGGAGTAAGTCGCAGATTGAGCTTGTTAACTTTCCGACTGATTACGGCTGTTGTTATTTTTAAATCTTGAAGAGGTTTCTATATTTTTGATCGAGATCGAAATATTTTTAACTGGTATTAAACTTTCCTTGATATTGAGGTTTTCACCGTCCTTATTACGATTCTTTATTTCTTCCTACAAAGGGTTCTTTCGCTCGATGCAGATCTACATATTGTCTTCGTAAGCATAACAGGTAAAGACAGGCTTGGTTTTAAAATCAACGCTGTAGCTGCCAACTAACTTCATCTTGTCGTAGTTCCATATTTCGACAGATGAAGGTCTAATCTCAAGTTCTCCTCTAAGTTCATCTGAGTTGTCCTCATCGATGCGCATGGTTTTCGATATGTACTGAGTGGGCTGTTTGTTATCTCGGAGTACGATGTAATAAGCGTCTATATTGCGATGTCCGGAGGCAACCACTTTACCCAGTCGTACGTGATAGGTGGAATTGCGGTTCATTAATATTTTATTATATTAATCGTTCAACGATTGAATGACTATAAATGCACGTGATTTGGATGATGATGAGATAGTTAGTCCCATAATCTATTTTTGTTTCAAACAATGTCCTTGAAAGCACGTCATTCAATCTTTCATTATAAACTATAAATTTGATAAATAAATTTAAATTTTTATTTCTTCTTCTTATTCTTCTTTGATATTGTATTGAAGATGAAAGATCAAATATCCAACTTCATGGAGGTTTATAAAATAGCAAATTTTGTTTATAAAATTTTATGTTTATAGTGGCTATGCTTAATATTTGTAATTAAACATAAAAATATTTTTGACAAATCAGCAAAGATTATAAAGAGATAAATACATTTTGATTAATCAAATCATTTAGGTCTATGTTTAATATCATTTTTGCATTTTGATAAAATGATTATTGCATTGCAAATCGGATGTTAAAATACAATTACAATGCATATTTGTTTATTGCCTTTTTGACACAAAATAGATACATCAACTTTATTCTTCAATTCACTATCAATGACCAAAATTCTGCAAGAAATACAACTACGAGATGAGTTTGCAAATGCAATAATTGTCCATTGACTAATAGCAATCTAACTGCTGCTAATAATGTTCCGTCGAAATTCCTTTTGTCTTCCATGGCGAATAGAAGCCAACTCTAGAATGTTCTACATTAATTTAGCAGCTGATGAAACTGGTTAAAAATATAAAGTAGAAGAGATGAGATGAGCGGAATAAGATTAGAATATGGAAAGAATGCTTTGGATGGTTTACCAAAAATGTCTCTTCTGCTGGAGAATTTAGAAATATTATGACAATATAATGGAACAATATTCAAAGGCATCTAAAGAATAATATTTAAGGAAGCTATTCACATGCTTATTTGTTTGACTATTTTGTACAATGTGAAGTCTTTAATATATATAAAATCTCAACCTACCAGAGTGAGCCAGATGGCAATATTGATGAAAGATTTATACAGAATTATTTAATTCAATATATACGAGGAAGGGTATATAGGAAGCAATCATAAAGATAGTATCGTTTGTTTCATTGTTAAGACCGATTATTTTGCAAATAATCAATAATTAATTTGAGGATAATACATTACCTTGTCTTGAGTGCATTTTCATAAATGCGGCATGTGCTATCGAAGATCTTCCATTTTCCATTATCGGTCTTTACTCATCAAATTAGAAGAATATATGATTATAACAAAAGTAATGTCTTTTTGTTGTTCAATAAACAATTAAATTAAATTAAAGCAAATCAATGATGAAAGTAACTGAGCCAATTCGAATTAGATTAGGTCATCATCACCATGCCACGTACTTACTTTCCAATCTGCTCGCCTTTAAGTCTGTGGTCCAGCTGCATCAATCCAAAAATACTCGTATCGCCCATATTGCTTCATATTAGGGTGGATGTAGACTTCGATGCTGTCAAGTTCCATGCTGTTCAGAGCTGCCACAAAATCATCGAAGACTTTGTCCTTAAAAAGATTGTGCCTGCCTTTCAAACTCGTTACTTGATCCACAGAATGAAGCGGCGGAGACAACGAAATTCGCGAATTAGTTTAGTGACGTCGGGCTCAATAAACCAAAGATTACGACTAAATTATAAACCATTTACGCTGCATAAATATGTACTTACACCTGAATATTCTATGATTTACGCTGCATAAATATGTACTTACAGCTGAATATTCTATGATTTACCCTGCATAAATATGTACTTACACCTGAATATTCTATGATTTACCCTGCATAAATATGTACTTACAACTGAATACTCTATGATTTACACTGCATAAATATGTACTTACCCCTGAATATTCTATGATTTACCCTGCATAAATATGTACTTACATCTGAATATTCTATGATTTACACTGCATAAATATGTACTTACACCTGAATATTCTATGATTTACCCTGCATAAATATGTGCTTACATCTGAATATTTTATGATTT
>Ga0302185_10000951_pt1 | contig 21236 bp, 14 predicted proteins | sample II_Bog_E1_1_FD_200231 | JGI IMG/M metagenome (GOLD analysis project Ga0302185, IMG submission 200231) | Peat permafrost microbial communities from Stordalen Mire near Abisko, Sweden - II_Bog_E1_2 | ecosystem: Environmental > Terrestrial > Soil > Wetlands > Peat | place: Sweden: Abisko... | reverse complement strand
AAACACACTCGCATTCACAGCGTGATGCAATGATGGGGCATCCTGAAAAAATGTCCAAACTCGTTGCAAAAATACCATTTGGAGCATTTTTTGCCAATACGGGTATGTCAGTTGGTCGTTCCTTAGGGATTATTAAAGTCATGGGATTAGCCGATCAAAGACCGTTGCCAGCCTATTCCGACCAAACCTTTGCTTCCCTGTTTAAAAATAAACAACAGCCAGAACTAGCGAAAAAAATTGTGTTTTTCCCAGGCTGTATCATTAACTATAATGAACCGCAGATTGGTTTGGACTTAATAGACGTTATGAACAAAAATGGCTATCAAGTCCTGTTTGATGAAAACTTTGTTTGTTGTGGCTCACCACTCGTTACAACCGGATTTTTGAGTGAAGCCAAAAAAAATGCCCAAACAAATACAAGTCTTATCAAACAATGGGTCGATAAAGGCTATTCAATTCTTACGCTTTGTACAAGCTGCAGCTTGATGCTTAAAAATGAATATCAAGAACTTTTTGAAGGTGAAATTCCTGACATGGAAGAAAATGCAAAACATATTTTTGATGCCTGTGAATTTTTAGAATCACTCTACCAAAATGATCAATTAAATGAAAACTTTGGTGAAGTGAAGCATGAATTTATGTATCATGCACCTTGTCATTTGCGCGTTCAGGGCATTGGACTTCCGGCAATGGAATTACTAAAACTAGTACCGGGCGTTAAAGTAACCGATGCTGATGCTGGCTGCTGTGGAATTTCAGGCAACTATGGCTATAAAGCGGAAAACTATGATCTTTCCATGAAAATAGGGAATACTTTGTTTGATACAGTGAAAGCGAGTGGTGTAGATACGGTTCTTACAGATTGCGGTACCTGCCGCGCACAGATTGAGCATGGTGCTCATGTTAAGACGATGCATCCGATCCGTATATTGGCGGAAGCTTACCATAATGCAGATTGAAGTGAATAAGAGCTAGATCCAAACTGCGGTTTTGAGATAAAGAGGATTGATATAGATTATTTCGAGGCTTTTATGATAATCAAGATTGTGTATCGGCAATGGTAATGCTGTTTCTATTTTTTTTACTAAGGTACAAAGCTTTATCGGCTGCGAGTAGTAAATTTTTTATTGTAGCAGCATTTTCAGGATAGCTTGCAATTCCAATGCTAGTTGTACATGGAGCGAGTGCTTCTTGACACAGTGCCCGAATTTCTTCGGCAGTATGCTGAGCCTCTTTTAGAGAGACATTCGGTAGAACAATTGTAAATTCATCACCGCCAAAACGAAAGACGGACTTAATGCCGGCTATAGCTTGGCATAGTTCAGTGAAGTTTTGCAAGGTATCATCTCCACGTGAATGCCCTTCAGTGTCATTTAATTCTTTGAAAAAATCAAGGTCTAAAAGCATGACACTAACTTGAGCGACAGTACGGGATTGGATTTTTTGATCCAACTCTTTAGCTAACCTGTCAAAAGCACGGCGATTATACGCTTTAGTTAAACTATCCAGTTCTGATTTTTCTTTTAGCGAGATATGCAGTTTTTGTAGTATCGATATGGTTGAATTGTAAGCATGAATCATTTCATGAAATTCCCCGGCATAATCAGCTGTATTAATTTCTTTGTATTTTCCCTGACGGATTGATGCAAAAGCTGAAATTAAACGCTCAATAGGGTTCGTGACCCGACGAATTGTATAGATTGCAATCGTGATCAATAAAATTGTGATAAGAATAGCCGATAACATATTTTGATAAAATAATAATTGACGAAATCCAGTTAATTCAGAAGTAGGAAGATTGACGGTAACCAGCCAGCCTAATTTGGGAACCTTACTATACCCCACATAATTTTCTTGTCCGAATGGGTTGGTATGAATCAATGCGCCATTTTCATCTGAAATTATTGAAGGTATAGATGCTTTTTGTCCGATTCGTTCTGTTAGATGATGATAAAGAATGGTACCTTGTTTGTCAATAACAGATATATAACCATCACGACCAAAAGCTGTATTATCAAAAATTAAAGGGATACTATTTTCATGGATATGAATTGTACCAATAAGTACACCTGTAACTATTCCATCTTGCAAAATAGGTGTTGCAATTGTGATAATTTGATTACCAGCCGTACTGATATAAACATTGGTAATATAGGTTTCACCTTTAAGAGCTGCCTGAAAAAAATTTCGCTTTGCTAGATTGATGATAGGGATATCAGTTGTTCCACTCACTCTTATGAAATTCCCCTGTAAATCTAAAACAGCCATGGCTTTGATACTTGGTGTTAGCTCATGCATGAGATTCAATTCTTTTTGATTTTGCCAAATAGTAGGGGTATCTGCAACTTTTTTCAAGGTGTCTTCAATGTTTTTAAAGCTGGAAGAAAGTTGTATGGAAAAATTTTTCGCAGCTCGTTCATTGATAGATAGTATGAGATCATCAAGATTCGACATAGCAAATTTATTAAAGAGTATAAATTGCAGAAAGGTACTGCTGAGCATTAATATGATAAGTAAGAGTGCAAATTTATGAAAGATGCGCAAGGATATCACCACCTTTTAAAATTATATATTCTCTTTATTGTAAGAACATCCCTTTTTTAACAAAGAATTATGAAGTTACAGGAACGCATGTCGTGTGGCTAAATGCTGCACGCGTTAATTTACATACGATGATTTTCATTAGGCGACTGCACCAATAAAAAGGTAACTTTTCAGTTGTGCGGGTTGATCAATGGGGATTGTTAAGTGTTAGCGACAATAGGGGACGGGTTTTGTCAAAAATCTCTACAGATGTTGTAGATGATGCAAGGATCGTGGTGCAGGTTCCGGTAGCAAATGGAAATTCAATATATAGTAAAATTGGTGATCTTTTTGCGTGGGGTTGCCTTGTGGCCTTTGTAGGCGGAGGCATTATATTGTTAAAATCCCGGTAACTATCAACCTATATGATAGTTACCGGGAGCTAGTTTCTACATTTATATGTAATATCTTAAAATATTGAAAAAAATAGTAGCATCTGTTATACTATAAGCAAAGAGATAGTTGATGTTTGGTAGCGTCGGCTCTTCTCCAAATAAATGATTTGAAAAGAACCCGCTTAACCGTTTAGGCGGTTTTTTTCATGCCGTTATTTACGGAATGAAAGAATGGCAACAAGCAGGATACCAAAGGTTATCATTAAAGATAACGTTTCATAAACTGTCATAGAACCACCCCCTACTCTGGGAGTAGAAAAACCGACACCATCAACTATCTCTGAGAAAATTATAGCACACCTGTTCTGCTTAAACAAATTGATTTTAAAATTATATGATTTTTATTAGGCGACTGAATAATAGGTTCTGGTCGTCTATTTTTGCGGGGTGCTCTTCATGCGGTGACTTTTAAAATGAAATGGATTTGGTAGGCTTTCATACAATAAAAAGGAATTTGTGAATTTATAGGGAAAATATATTTATGCTTAGTTTTAAGATATATGGTTGGATTGATATTAAATTGCTGTTAGAAAAAAGGACGCATTGCCAGCCCCCTATATATTTAAGGAGGTACATATGGTAGAAAAGATCATTTCATTTTGTCAGGGGTTAGCAGTAAAATTTATTGCAAGCAGTAAACGGTTCCCCGTGACAATTTTGCTATCAACTGCTATTGCAGTCATTCTCGGTGTGGAACAGCATATGCTCAGCACTTTAACAGAAGAAAACCGAGATTTACTTCAACATCTTTGTATGATTTTAGGACTAGCGATTCCTGTATCGTTAAGTATCAAAGCTTTTTTTGAAAGAAGACCATCCTTAACTAACAGAAAAAAATCTATGATTTATGGAATCGCAATGATTGGATTGTGGTTTTACTACACATTTTTGTTAGCAGATCTGCAAATCACAGCGTGGATTCGATATACAGCGGTTACTATTTCGTTTTATTGTATGTTTCTTCTCATACCTTATTTCTACAAAAAAGACAACTATGAGCTCTATATTATTAATTTAGTAACAAGATTTTTTGTTACCTATTTATATTCAGTAATCTTGTATGCAGGGCTTGCAGCTATACTCGAGATGATACACGTACTCTTTTTAATTACGATTTCTTTTGAGGCTTATGTTGATATTGGACTGATTATAACTGGAATTTTTGCTCCTATATTTTTCTTGGGGGATATACCAAAACAAGGTGAGGAACGTTCCCTTTCCTCGTATCCTAAGGTTCTCAAAGTATTATTACTTTACATCATAATGCCCTTAATTGTGGCATATTCCACTACATTGTATATTTATTTTGCTAAAATACTGATTCAAATGGAATGGCCAGCAGGAATCGTCACAAATCTTGTGATATGGTATTCCTTACTCGGTGTTACCGTTATGTTTGCTATTTTCCCACTGCGTCATACGAGCTCTTGGGCAAATAAATTTATTAAAGTATTCCCCATTGTGGTATTGCCCTTATTGGCAATGATGTTTTTGTCGTTAGGCATGCGAGTTAATGCCTATGGCATTACGGAAAATCGCTACTTTGTTTTTCTTACGGGGCTTTGGTTGGGAAGTAGTATGATATATTACATTACACATAAAACTCCTAGAAATATTGTCTTACCAATTTCGCTAGCGATTTTATCATTGCTATCGATTATGGGACCGTGGAGCTGTTTTTCAGTTTCTACAACGAGTCAAAGTATGAGACTTGAAAAAATTATTAGTAAATATGATGTGCTAGAAAATGGTAAAATCAGTAAAATGAATCCAGACATTACTGCAGACGATAAAAAGGAAATTACGAATATTCTTTATTATTTTAACAGCTATCATAAGTTGGATGAATTGAAATTTCTTCCGCAAAATTTTAAAATAGGCGAACTTAAAACAGTATTTGGATTTTCGCCAGCCGATAATAATGGTTTTAATGGAAACTCAGCGAAATATTTTAATCATGTCATGAAAGAACAAGAAAAAGTCGCAAGTATCAATGGTTTTGACTATTTATTTCAGCTATCCACAATCAATAGTCAAATAGAAAAAACGGAAATACCCATCTCTGTTGTGTGCACAGGGAAAGACGGTGAAGTTAAGATCTTAGAAAACGGCCAAGTTATTTACGCCAAAAAGATCAATGATATTGCACAGAAAATACATACTGCAAATCAAGCCAATTCTGCAGCGAAAACAGATGACATGATGTTTACAGATGAAAATGAAAATGTAAAAGTTATGTATTTTGTCAAAAGCATTTCTGGGACAGATGATAAAGGCGTAATTCGTACGCAGTCAATGGATTGTTCATTGTTGGTCAAAATGAACAATCATTGAAACTTGCTGTAAATTTCAAAGGCTTGTGCGCTTTAAAATGCCATTTTTCCTATATTGAAAAAGATATTAGAAGTATACTATAAACAAAGAGATCGTTGATGTTTGGTAGCGTCGGCTTTCCTCAAATTAAAAATTCTTTGAAGAAGACCGCTAGCAAACTGCTAGGCGGTTTTTTTCATGCCGTTATTTAAAACATCTTCAGTGTTCTTTAATATAGAATCATTTCATTTATGAAAAATATTTTTTGGCATAAATAAGGATAGGGCGGCAAGCCCAATGAAAATATAACTTAACATTGTAAATACATCAATATAAGCAAGAATGCTTGCCTGTAATTGAATAGATTGATAGAGCTTAGCTAAACTTCCTTTTACAATTTCCTTTTGATTTATGAAAGATATAAAATGTGAGCTTTGTAATATATGTGTATATATATCCAGATAGTTTCTATATCCCCATTCTCCGATATTTAAATGTGCTACCAACTGAGATTGTTCTATTTGCCGACTGTGCACAAGATAGTTTGTAACTAAAGAGATTCCGATACTTCCCCCAATGTTTTTCATTAAAACGGTAATAGCAGATGCATTATTGCTGTCTTTTGTAGAAATTTTTGAAAACGCTAGTGTTGTTACCGGAATCAATAAAAAAGGAATGCCTATAGTTTGTAAAATTCGCATAAAAATAAATGAAGCTTCATCGGTTTGCGGACTTAATTGTGCAGATACCCACATGCTGACTGCACTAAATAACATACCAAATGCAATCAGATATTTTGCTTGTATGATATTTAATAATTTTCCAACAACAGGAAGAAGAATTAAAATAGCAATACCACCTGGGACCAGTATCATTCCTGATAAAGTTGCATTATAACCAAAATCAGCTTGTACCAACATAGGTAAAAGCATAACGGTGACATTGACAAAGGCACCAATAAAAAACGTCATAATGCAGGAGACCGCAAAGCTAGGGATGGCAAATAGTTTTAAGTCAACAAGCGGATATTTTTGTTTTAAAAGCCAAAAAATCGATGCTGAAATGCAACTGACGGATACAATAGAAAAAATAACAATAAAAAAATTATCGAACCAATCGTATTGTTCCCCATTGTCTAATACAATTTGTAACGTTCCTAGACCAATAGCAATAAGTCCAAGACCAATATAATCAATACTACCGACTTTTTGTTTACGAGAAGAAACGGAATCATATACAAATTTTTTAACTAATAAAGCCGCTAAAATTCCAACGGGAATATTAATGAAAAAAATCCAGCGCCAACTAAATTCATCGGTAATATATCCACCAAAAGCAGGACCTAAAATCGGGGCTAAAACAGTAGCTATGCCAGTAATAGCAAAAGCCATTCCTAGTTTTTCAGGAGGAAAACTGTCTTTTATAATAGCTTGTTGGCTAGGTTGTAAACCACCGCCTGCTAGACCTTGTAATAACCGAAAAAAAATTAATGCTGACAGTGATGTTGCTATACCACATAAAAATGAGGTTGTTGTAAAACCTATAATACAAAATAAAAAAAAGTTTTTACGTCCCATCAATACGGAAAGCCATCCTGATATGGGCAAAACAATAGCATTTGTTATAAGGTACGATGTGAGTATCCAGGTGCTTTCTTGCATACTAGCACCAAGACTACCGGCAATATGAGTAAGTGCTACATTCGCAATTGTTGTATCTAAAATCTCCATAAAAGCGGCAAGACTAACAGCTGTTGATATAAAAAGTGGATTTGTATGCTTTTCGTCCATAGTTACACATCGCCTTTATTGAGGTGTACAGTTGGAATTACAGACATACCAGGTCCTAGTAATAAAGCATCTTCCGGTGATAGCTGATCAAAAGTAATTTTAACAGGAAGGCGCTGTACTGTTTTTACAAAATTACCCGTTGCATTTTCAGCTGGAAATAAAGAAAAATATGATCCTGTACCAGCTTGAAAACTATCTACTATCCCAGTTAATTTTAAATTTGGGAAGGCATCAACCGAAATATCAACTTTATTTCCTGGATGCATACCTTCTAATTGATTTTCTTTAAAATTTGCTATGATCCATAAATCAAAACCAACTAAAGAGCAGAGTTGTGTTCCCGGCTCTACGTACGATCCAACTTCAACGCTGCGTTTCGTAATTCTTCCGTCCATAGGGGCTATTATCTTTGTGTTTTGTAAGTTATTTTTAGCCTCTGCTAAATCTGATTTAGCTTGTTCTTCTTCAGCTTTTAATTGTTCAACTGTATCTTGTGAGGCGGCAATAATAACGGGCGCTGCATTTGATGAATCTAGTTCAGCCTGCATTTGTTCTAAAGTTGCTTTTGCTGAACCTTCTGTTGCAACAGCTTGATCAAATTGTTCTTGAGAACAGGCACCACTATTTATTAACATTTGCATGCGTTGCTTATCCGCATATGTTTTTTCCCAGGTGGCTTGGGCAGCATCAATTTTCTTTTTTGAAACTTCTACATTTGCTGGAGCAGTTATACCTGCTTTTATCGCATTGTTTTGTGCTGCAGATATTGCTGCTTTCGCTGTAAGTAAAGCAGCTTGTGCATGATCTACTTTTACTTGGTAATCGGTAGTGTCAATTTCCATGATAACATCGCCGGCACTTATTTTTTGGTTATCTTCAACATTGATTTTTTTTATATAGCCCTGAACTTTGGGACTTAATACAACAGTTTTGCCGTCAATTATTGCATTGTCGGTAGAAATATCCTGATGGTGCTTTTGAATATAAAATCCAATGCTTAAAAATAATAAAACAATAAAGATAAATAATATCATTATTTTGATTTTTTTACTTTTCATTATTGTAGTCACGCCTTTCTCTGTAATGTTTGATTTTATAATTTACAAAGTAAACACATGTAAATTATAAAAACCTTACTTCACAATTAAAATGTACACCAGGTGAACAATAAAGTCAAGGAGGATTTTTGTGTAGAAAAGTATAGCATTATTAGCCTATGGCGTAGTAAATAGGGCATACTTCTTAAAATTTATTTAAATTAAAAAAGTGAGAAACATTTATATATTGACAAAATAAAAACGGGAGTATATATTCAATAACACAATAGGTAAGCATTATGTCTGAAGGGAGGTTTTATAAATTGGAAAAAAAAATACCGTATGCTGTCCAATTTGAAAAAGTTTTAAGAATTGCCAATAAAATAAATGAAGGATTAAAGGAACCTAGATCGTTTGGAACAGATGAAATATTATATGCTTCAGAAATACATATTATTGATATTATTGGTAGAAACCCAGGTATTAATATTACAGAAATTGCAGAAAAAATGGGGATTCGAAAAAGTGCTATTCCGAAAGTAATACAAAAATTAACGCAGAAAGATATGGTTGCTCGTTCGGCAAAGCAGCAGAATAAAAAAGTAGTTCAGATGGAATTAACAGATAAAGGGAAAATAGCATATAATTATCATTTAGAATTTCATGAAACGCTTAGTAAGAATATCATAAAAAAGTTCAGCGCTTTTACACAAGAAGAAATGTTGTTTTTTAATGAAATTATGTCTGATATTGAAAGTTGTGTGGATGATATATTGTGCGAACATAAGGAGTGCTGAGACTTTAGAATATTCAATGAGGGGCGGCATAGCGGTTTTTTCATGACGTTATTTAGGGTGACAAAAAACAAGTGTCCCCGGGATTACTTAATAAAAAAAGGTGCTTACAGAACAAAGCCTGTAGCACCTAGAAGCATAATTACAAATTATAAAATATTTTGAAATGATTGATATGAATATTTTTGAGTGCTATAATATAGACAAAGAGATAGTTGATGTTTCGACGCGTCGGCTCTTCTCGAATTGAAAATTCTGTGAAGAAGACCGCTCGCAACCGCTAGGCGGTTTTTTTCATGCCGTTATTTACGGAATGAAAGAATGGCAAGAAGCAGGATACCAAAGGTTATCATTAAAGATAACGTTTCATAAACTGTCATAGAACCACCCCCTACTATGGGAGTAGAAAAACCGACACCATCGACTATCTCTGAGGAAATTATAGCACACCTGTTCCATTTAAACAAATTGATTTTAAAATTAAATCGAAATAATATAAGCTACTAGTAATCACGCTGGTGGCTTTTTCGTATGTCAAAAATGTCTCGGAGCAATAAACAGAAAAGATTTTTCGGAGCCTTTACAGTTTTCATTGAAAAAATGGGCTTAAAGCCATATACTATATAAAATAAGTGAATATTTATTGTGAATGAACAATTATAAAAATGTGAGTTTTGCTGATTTGTGATGTCGACAGCGAAAATCATTTGAACGCTTGATGTATGGAAATATTAGAATTTTTGTAAGAAAATGCAAGACAATAAATACGAAAAGAAGTGGCGAAATGATGGATGTTATGTTGTCGGTTGAACAAAATTTCTACTATTATGAAACGAGTTTTATTAGACGAGAAAACCAATATCGGTTTTGTCGTCTATTTTTAGTTAAGACTATAGAAAAGTAGTAAAGGTGACACAAAATAAACGTCTCAGATGTTTTGTTAATGGTACAGATGTCGATCATTTTTTATATTTCATTGTTTTTAATAAAATTATGAGAGGTGCGGATTTAAAATGTCATTTTTAGAAACTTGTCAAAAATCTCTTTTGAAAAACAATTTTAATTGTGAAATTGCAGAAAACGTAGTGGAAGCAAGTACCATTATAAAAAATATTATAATGGATATTAAACCTCAAACTGTTTCCTATGGTGACTCAGAAACGCTTAAAAGTACAGGGATTCTTGAGTATTGTAAAACTTGCAGTGATTTCACATTTATTGATACTTTTAATCCGGATGAATCATTTAAAGAACAGCTAGTTCGAAAAAAAGAAGCACTTACGGTAGATTTATTTTTAACCGGAACCAATGCAGTAACACTTGATGGTATTCTGGTGAATCTTGATATGATTGGTAATCGTATCGGAGGGATAACTTTTGGTCCTAAAAAAGTTATCTTAACGGTAAGTCTGAACAAAATCGTACAGGATCTTGATGCTGCATTTAAAAAGGTTCGAGAATATACTGCGCCGAAAAATGCAGTACGGCATCCAGACTTAAAAACTCCATGTATAACCATGAATAAATGTATGAATTGTTCTTCACCGAGAAGAATATGCAATAGCTGGTCAATCATAGAAAAATCATATCCTAAAGGAAGAATAACTGTAATTATTATTAAGGATGAACTTGGTATTTAGTGGATATAGTTATTTTAGATCCTATATCAATAGGGAGAGCCATGTGAAATTCATGCTGTTATTTAAGGCGACAAAAAACAAATTTCTCTGGTGTCCTCTTAGGCGACTGTACCCATCGTTATGATTGGTACAGTCGCCTATTTTTTGCATTTTGAAAGGTATAAATGTTTAGAAAAAGATGCTAAAATGAGAGTGCGATTACTGCCTAATTCTGCTTGATTGGCGAATATCTTATGGAAGAAGTGATATACATAAATAAAAATTTAAATTTAATAAAGCTTATTCTAATCATGTTTGTTGATGCAGGATTTTTTTATTTTGGAACAGAGTACTGGTTACTTTCTTGGATTGGCTTAAGTTTAGCGAGTGTATATGCTCTTAAAGCGAATTTTAAGAACTCGTTTTTTGTTGGTAGTATGGCATATTTTTTAGGAAATGCAAATCCACACAATGTTTTACCAATTTTTGTTTATGGATCATGGATATTCCTTAATGCAATTTTATTTGGTGGAACTCTAATGATATTTAAAATGGCGATAAAGCGTTGGAAAAGCTGGAAAACGATTTTAATTTTTGCAACAGGAGTCACTGGATATGAATATATTATATCGTTGTTTTCACCGCATGGAACGGTTGGCAGTATAGCATATACGCAAGCGGATAATCTTATTGTTATTCAGGTTGCCTCACTTGTTGGAATATGGGGAATTACCTTTATTATGACTATGGTGGCAGCCAACGTGGCACTGCTTATAGAATATAAATCTTTTAGAAACATCAAACAAAATCTGATTACCGGTAGTGTAGTGATATTTGTCATTCTATTGGGGTTATACAGGCTGTATATGCCAGTAGGAGAAGAATATGTAAAAGTAGGAGCAAGTACAGTTTCTATTAATTTGCAGCAATATTTAGTTGTTGCAGAAAATAAAGATCCAGAAAAAGTCAACGCATTGATTCAACGGTATATCGACCAAATAGATGATTTAGCAAAAGTCGGTGCGAACTATATGGTTCTTCCTGAAAAAATTATCACAATAACGTCAGATCGTGATTTGGAAAAAATTTACGAAGCTGCACGGAGAAAAAATATTTGCTTGATTATTGGTGTGAGCAATCATGATGGAGCTGCATGGAAGAATACAGCCTTCGTGGTTTCAAGCGTTGGCGAGAAAACCCTGCAATACGATAAACAGCATTTACAAACTACGTTTGAAAATAGATATACATCGGGGAACAGTATAGGCATTTTTGAAAACAAGGGTGTAGAGATTTGCAAAGATATGGATTTTACAGAGCCATCATTAGAGTACAGTAAACAAGGTGTAGGTATTGTATTTGTGCCAGCACTTGATTTTCATGATGACGCCTGGAGTCATGCTCGAGTAGCCATTATCCGGGGCGTGGAAGGTAACTTTTCAGTTGTGCGGGCTGCTCAATGGGGCTTGTTAAGTGCTAGTGATAATAGGGGACGGGTTTTGTCAAAAATCTCTACGGATGTTGTAGATAATGCAAGGATCGTGGTACAGGTTCCTGTAGCGACTGGAAATTCAATATATAGTAAGATTGGCGATCTTTTTGCATGGATTTGTATTGTGGCCTTTGTAGGCGGAGGCATTATATTGTTAAAATCCCGGTAACGATCAACCTATATGATGGTTACCAGGAGCTAGTTTCTACATTTATATGTAAATCTTAAAATATTGAAAAAAATAGTAGCAGCTGTTATAATATAAACAAAGAGATAGTTGATGTGTGGTAGCGTCGGCTCTTCTCTGTTGAATGTTTTGAAAAGAGCCCGCTTAAAACCGTTTAGGCGGTTTTTTTCATGCCGTTATTTACGGAATGAAAGAATGGCAATAAGCAGGATACCAAAGGTTATCATTAAAGATAACATTTCATAAACTGTCATAGAACCACCCCCTACTTTGAGAGTAGAAAAACCGACACCATCAACTATCTCTGAGAAAATTATAGCACTCCTGTTCTGCTTGAGCAAATTGATTTTAAAATGATATGACTTTTATTAGGCGACTGAATGATAGGTTTCAGTCGTCTATTTTTTGTAGCGTAACTTATTGCGATGGCAATAAGCAGTAAGTGGATGCCGTGAGCTTTAATAATGAAGTGAATGTAGTAGGTTTTCATGCAATAAAGAGGGATTTGCGAATTTATATGGAAAATATATTATGGTTAGTTTGCTTATTTTTAGGATATATTATTGGATTGACATTGTAACTGGGAGGCGATCTTATTGAAGTCAAATTTTAGTTTTCTCGAAGCGCGATGGCCTTTGCTAGCATCTGTTGGCAGTATGGCAGAAAAATATATTTATACGGATTCAAATTCCTGTCTGATAAAACTGGGATTATTTGCCGAAACGATCGTTCATCTCATATTTACGTTTGATAAAATAAGTGAGCCGGAATGGGATAATACACATGATCGGCGCATTAAATTACTGAAAAAAGAAGGCTTGCTTCCTCGTGAAATTGATGATATCCTTTTTTCACTGCGGAAAAACCGCAATAAAGCTGTCCATAGTGGCTATGAATCAACAAAGCAATCTAAACTTTTAGTCGAGTTTGCCTATAAACTTGGTGTTTGGTTTATGCAGACCTATGGAGATTGGAATTACAAAGCGGTGGGATTTGTTATTTCGGAAAAGACAAGTTCTGCCGATGATATTGCTGTCCTTAGTAAGCAGCAGGAAGCAAAAATAGAAGCACTTACGGCTGAGCTTGCGAGTGTAAAAGCTGTGGAATCAGATGTATCTCTTGATGATAGGCGTCGGCAAAGCAGCAAGGCAGCAGATCAGTTACATATGAGTGAAGCAGAAACGCGATACTTAATTGATGAACAGTTGCGGCAGGTCGGCTGGGAAGCTGATACGATGCATATTCGTTATTCGAAGGGAATAAGACCGGTAAAAGGGAAAAACCTAGCGATTGCTGAGTGGCCGACAGATTCATTGGTTGCGACGAAAGGTGCGGCTGATTATGCACTTTTTGCCGGCTTAAAATTGGTAGCTGTAGTAGAAGCGAAACGAAAATACAAAGACATTCCTGCTGTTATTGATACGCAGTGCAAAGATTATGCAAAAACAATCAAAAAAGAACATGAAGAGTATCTCATTAGTCAATGGGGTGCTTATAAGGTACCGTTTTTGTTTGCGACGAACGGCAGAAAATATCTAAAGCAGCTTGATACAAAATCGGGAATCTGGTTCTTGGATGCACGGCAGGTCTCGAATATTTCCTATGCGCAGCAAGGCTGGCCGAGCCCTTCTGGGCTGCTGGAACGTCTGGAACAAGATATCATTGCGGCGAATGCCTCACTGGCAAAGACTGGTTATGAAATTCTGGCAGATAAAGATGGACTCAATCTGAGAGAGTATCAGATCAGAGCAATTCAAGCTGCGGAACAAGTCATCGTCGATGGGAAGCAGACGGCACTTTTGTCTATGGCTACCGGTACGGGGAAAACACGGACGATATTGGGGCTCATCTATCGCTTTATCAAGGCAGATCGCTTTAAAAGAGTTTTGTTCCTAGTAGATCGAACCGCGCTAGGGGAACAGGCACAAGATGTATTTAAAGAAGTAAAGCTGGAAGAATTGCTGACGTTTGATGAACTATATAATATCAAAGAACTTGAAGATAAAGAAATTGATAAGGAAACAAAACTTCAGGTGGCTACGGTACAGAGCTTGGTTAAGCGGATTCTCTATAATACGGGAGAATCTATGCCAGCGGTTACGGACTATGATTTGATCATTATTGATGAAGCGCATCGCGGTTATATCCTCGACAAAGAGATGGGGGACGATGAGCTGCTTTACCGAAACCAGAACGATTACGTAAGTAAATACCGGACGGTTATTGAATACTTTGATGCCGTTAAAATTGCGCTTACGGCAACGCCAGCTCTGCAAACGACGGATATTTTTGGTAAACCGGTATTTAACTATTCTTATCGAGAAGCTGTAATCGACGGCTTTTTGGTCGATCATGATATGCCGCATACTTTGGAAACAAAGCTCAGCACCGAGGGTATTCATTATGACAAAGGCGAGACCGTTGCTATCTATGATTCGGTGACAGGAGAGCTGACAAATAGTGAGGAAATCGAAGATGAACTGAATTTTGATATTGAAAGTTTTAATCGGAAGGTTATTACAGAGAATTTTAATCGTACGGTATTGGAAGAAATCGCAAAGTTTATCAATCCTGAAGGGAATGGAAAAACGCTAATCTATGCGGTTGATGATGCCCATGCGGATCTTATTGTAAAATTATTGCGTGAAATATACGCGGAATACGGAGTCGATAATGATGCTATCTTGAAGATTACCGGAGCACTTGGTGACGGAAACAAGAAAAAGATCGCCGCGGCAATCAAGCGATTCAAGAATGAAGCATATCCTAATATTGCCGTGACAGTAGATCTTTTGACTACAGGTATTGATGTGCCAAAGATTACGAGCCTAGTTTTTATGCGCCGTGTGAAATCACGAATCCTGTTTGAACAGATGCTGGGGAGGGCAACGCGTCTTTGTCCGGAAATTTGCAAGTCGCATTTTGAAATATTTGATCCTGTCGGCGTATATGAATCTTTGGCACCGGTGAGCACGATGAAACCAGTAGCTGCCAATGGTGAGACCTCGTTTGGTGATCTGCTGAATGGTTTGACAATACTAGAAACAGAAGAACAAAAAAAGAATGTTATCGACATACTTATCGCCAAATTGCAGCGCAAAAAAAGAAATCTCAGTGCGGATGACTTGGAACAATTTGAATATTTAAGTGGAAGCAAAAATCCCACGGAATTTATCAAAAAATTAAAGGCTTTAGGAACACCTCTGGCTGAAAAGCAAATATTGCAGAGCCGGGCTTTGTTTGACATGCTCGATGTGCAAAAATATAATTGGAATATGCCGGTCGTGATTTCATTTAAAGAAGATGAATTGACTGCACATACACGCAGTTATGGGAAAGCAAAAAAGCCGGAAGACTATCTCGACGAGTTTAGGCGATTTGTCGATGAAAACAAAGATACGATGGATGCTTTGAATATTGTTTGCACGCGACCAAAAGAATTGACGCGTGAGGCGCTGAAAAAGCTCAAATTGGAGCTTGATCAGCATGAATTTACCGAAGTGCAGCTTAACTCTGCCTGGAAAGAAATGAAAAATGAAGAAATAGCAGCAGATATCATTACTTTTATCCGAAATTTGGCTTCAGGCATTCCACTGATTAGCCATGCGGCAAGAATTGAGCAAGCTGTAAACAAACTGAAGAAAAAGCATACTTTTAAAAAAATGGAACTTGATTGGCTGGAGCGGATCGAAAAACAGCTTTTACATGACAGCATTCTGAATAAAGAAACCTTTGAAATAGGAGCTTTCCAATCAAAGGGCGGCTATAAGGTCATGAACAAAGTATTTGGAAATAAATTAGAAGAAATCATTGCAGAACTTAACGAGTACCTGTATGAAAATTGGAGTGCATAAAATGAACAATCAAGAAATAGTAGCAAGACTGTGGAATCTCTGCAATGTTTTAAGAGATGATGGTATTACTTATCATCAATATGTAACCGAACTAACCTATATTTTGTTTTTAAAAATGATGAAGGAAACGGGCAATGAAGACAATATATTAAAAAGTATTGTCAAAAAAGAAGATGCGGCTTTGACAATAGAGTCTTATACCTGGGCGGACTTGGTCAAAAAGCAGGGCATCGATTTGAAGCGTTATTATAATACAATTTTAAATGAATTCGGCGAAAACTGTCTGGGTCGTATCCGTGAGATTTATGCGGGAGCTCGTTCCAACATTGAGGAACCGAAAAATCTGGAAAAGATCATAAAATCCATTGATGAACTCGATTGGTATTCAGCGAAAGAAGAGGGACTCGGAAATCTCTATGAAGGCCTTTTGGAAAAAAATGCCAACGAAAAAAAATCTGGGGCGGGGCAGTATTTTACACCGCGCGTATTGATTGACGTCATGGTTGCTTTGATTGATCCAAAGGTTGGTGAATTATGCAACGATCCGGCTTGTGGTACCTTTGGCTTTATGATCGCAGCGGATAAGCACATCAAAAAAGAGCAAGATGAGTTATTTGACCTTTCGGTTAAACAGCAGAATTTCCAGCGACACGAAGCTTTTACGGGTTGTGAGCTCGTGCATGATACACATCGTCTAGCACTAATGAATGCCATGCTCCATGATATTGAAGGCGAAATCCTTCTGGCGGATACTTTGTCGAGTGCTGGTGAAAACATAAAAAATCTTGACGTCGTCTTAACCAATCCTCCATTTGGTACCAAAAAAGGCGGCGAACGGGCAACGCGCAAGGATTTGGTTTATCCAAGCTCCAATAAACAATTGAATTTTTTGCAGCATATTTATCGTTCCTTAAAGAAAAACGGTCAAGCTCGGGCTGCGGTGGTCTTACCAGATAACGTTCTTTTTGCTGATGGCGATGGTGCCAGCGTACGGGCAGATTTGATGGATAAATGCAATCTCCATACGGTTTTGCGCCTGCCAACCGGCATTTTTTATGCCCAAGGGGTAAAGACAAATGTTCTATTTTTCACTCGCGAAAAAAGCGATAAAAACAATACCAAACAGGTATGGTTTTACGATATGCGAACGAATATGCAGAATTTCGGCAAGACAAATCCTCTAAGAAAAGAACATTTTGAAGATTTTATCAAGGCTTATACAGCTGAAGACCGTACGAAGGTACAAGATGAGCGGTTTAAGGTATTTACGCGTGAACAGATTAAGGCGAAAAACGACAGCCTTGATCTCGGATTGATTCGCGACGACAGTATTCTTGACTATAAAGATCTGCAAGATCCGATTGAAAGCGGCGAAGAGATTGTAGCACAATTGGAAGAAGCTGTTGACCTTATCCAGAGTGTGGTAAAAGAGCTACGTATGCTGGGGGTCAAGCAGTAATGGAGAAGCAGAAACAAGAATTGAGTATGGATGAGTTGCTGGAACAGGCACTTGTGCCAGAAGTGGAACAGCCTTATAAAGTACCGGGAAATTGGGTGTGGACGAATTTAGGATCTCTTGCTGATTTTATAGGAGGGGGCACACCTTCAAAATCAGTGCCGAATTATTGGAATGGAAGCATACCATGGGCAAGTGTTAAAGATGTTAAAGGTAAATTCCTAGTTTCTACAGTTGATAGCATAACAGAAAATGGTGTGAAAAATAGTGCTACAAATCTTTGCGAAATTGGCGATCTTATTTTAGTGACAAGAATTGAACCAGGAAAAACAATAATATCAAAATTAATTACTGCGATTAATCAGGATTTAAAAATTGTGAAATCTGGATTACCAACACAGCTTTTATATTATTTTTTCTTGAATTTCGAAAATGAGTTAAAAAAAAGAGCAAGTGGTTCTACAGTTTTAGGTATAACTATTCAAAATATTGCTAGTGTGGCTTTTCCACTTTCCCCTCTAGCTGAGCAGCAACGCATTGTTGACCGTATCGAAAGCCTTTTCGCTAAACTCGACCAAGCAAAAGAGCTTGTTCATAATGCACTGGATTCCTTTGCCAATCGCAAAGCAGCAATTCTGCATCAAGCATTTAGTGGGGAATTGACAGCAAACTGGCGAAAAGAACATGGGATTGGGATCGATAGTTGGAAAATGAAAAAACTCTGCGAAACAGATATAAAGATTATTGATGGAGATCGCGGAAGTAATTACCCGAAAAAAGAAAATTTTTCGGATTTGGGATATTGTTTGTTTTTAAATACAAAAAATGTTACTAAGCATGGTTTCGTTTTTAATGAGTTGCAATTTATTAGTAAAGAAAAAGATGAACAACTACGCAAGGGGAAATTAGTGAGAGGTGACATTGTCTTAACAACAAGGGGAACAATTGGAAACATTGCCTACTTTGATGAATCAGTTCCATACAATAATATGCGTATTAATTCGGGGATGGTAATTTATCGTGGTGGAAAACACTTCTATAAACCATATTTGATTTGGCTTTACAAATCAAATTATATGCTGAATCAAATTGAGACTGTCAAAACCGGCAGTGCTCAACCACAATTGCCAATAAAAGTAATGAACAATTTATTATTACATATTCCTTCAACAACTGAACAATTTGAAATTGTACGTATTCTCGATGATATGTTTGTAAAAGAGCGGCAAGCCCACGAAAGTATTAAAGTAGTTTTAAAGCAAATTGACCTTATTAAAAAATCAATTTTAGCCAAAGCCTTTCGTGGTGAGCTTGGCACAAATGATCCTTCAGAAAAAAATGCTCGAGCATTATTGAAAAAAGTATTGCAGGAAAAAATGTGAATTTTCGAGGCGATTTTCGCTTGAATCAATGAAAAATAAAAAGAACTGCTTTTTACATAGTATCGAAATAAAAGCGAGCTTTAAGAAGGGGACTTGGTTATGGCTATACCTACATATGAAGATATTATGCTGCCTTTTTTGCAGCACTTGAGTGATGGGCAGGTACACACTCTCAAAAGCTTGCAAGAGGCTTTGTCTGATGGTTTCAATATGACGGAAGAAGAAAAAAATCGTCTATTTCCTTCGGGGCGGCAGAATATGTTTTATAACCGTCTTGGCTGGGCCCGGACGTATTTAAAGAAATCTTTATTGATCAATGCAGTTATCAGTGGACATTTCCAGATTACACAGCGTGGTTTGGATTTGCTGGCGGCATCTCCTACTAAAATAACAAATAAGTTATTAGGACAGTATTCGGAATTTGTTGAGTTTAAGCGACCAGCCAAGGAAGCAAAAACTCAGACACTTCAAGTTGATGACGATGAAACTGTAAGTACACCGCGAGAACAGATGGATGAATCTTACCAGGCAATTCAAAATGCGTTGGCGGATGATCTTCTTCAGAAAATCGCTGCCAATTCACCGTCGTTTTTTGAACAGCTTGTCTTGGATGTGCTGCTAAAAATGGGCTATGGTGGTTCACGCGAAGATGCAGCACAAGTGGTTGGCAAAACGGGGGATGAGGGAATTGACGGGATTATCAAGGAAGACCGTCTTGGTCTAGATGTAATATATGTGCAAGCAAAACGTTGGAAAAATTCCGTCGGCAGTCCCGATATTCAGACTTTTATTGGTGCTTTGCAGCTAAAAAATGCACAAAAGGGAATTTTTATCACAACATCAACTTTCACGCAGCAAGCCAAGGATATTGCAGCGAGAGTTGGTAATCGGATTGTTTTGATCGATGGGATGATGCTTGCTCAGCTAATGATTGAATTTGGCGTTGGCGTTTCGAGTGAGATGGTTTATGACATGAAGCGGCTTGATTTAGATTATTTCGAGGTTGGAGAGTAAAATTTATTTAAAAAAGGTGCTTACAGAACAAATTCTGTAGCACCTACAAGGATCATTGCAAAGTATAAAAATTTTTGAAATGATTGATATGAATATTTTTGAGTGTTATAATATAAATAAAGAGATAGTTGATGTTTGGTTGCGTCGGCTCTCCTCGAAGATTAAAAATCATGAAGAAGGCTGCTGGCAAACCGCTAGGCGGTTTTTTTCATGCCGTTATTTACGGAATGAAAAAATGGCAAGAAGCAGGATACCAAAGGTTATCATTAAAGATAACGTTTCATAAACTGTCATAGAACCACCCCCTACTCTGGGAGTAGAAAAACCGACACCATCAACTATCTCTGAGAAAATTATAGTACTCCTGTTCTATTTAAACAAATTGATTTTAAAATTAAATCGAAATAATATAAGTTTCTAGTAATCATGCTGGTGGCTTTTTCGTATGTCAAAATATTATAAATTTTTGAATATATGGCATCATTTTTATTAGGTGACTGCACCAATAGATAATATTGCTGCAGTCGCTTATTTTATGGTTGAGCTTTGTTGCAATTCTGGTTCATCAGTTTGAAGAGTATCGTTTTTCAGGATATTTTCCAAGGGTTTTTAATATTGTAATGTTTAAAAGTTTAAATCCAGAGAAGTATCCTTTAAATGCTCAATCGGCTATGGTAATTAATGCTTTGATTGCCTATGTTTTTTATTTACTTCCAATATTTTTTACCGATCAGATATGGCTAGGGCTTGCACCAATATTTATGGGATTTTTTCAATTGATCTGGCATGGATTGTTTGCCAATCTGAGAATAAAAGGTATTTACAATCCTGGGTTATTCGCCGTTCTATTCATACATGTCCCGATAGGAATTTGGTATATCCAATACATTACTTCGCATGGCTTAGTGACTGCTGCTGATTGGGGATTAGAAATTGCTTATTTTGTTGTGGCAACCTATATTCTAATTATTAAAGGTAATATGTGGATGAAAGATGAAAGATCAAAATTTAGTTTTACAAAAAAACAATTAGGACCATATCGTGTAAAGTGATGGAATGGTCACGATTTAAAATATAGATTATAGCCGATAGGATGTACAAAAAGTGTCTCCTAGCGGCTATAAAATGTATAAATCAAAAACTGGTACGGGGTGAGTATGCATAGATGGCTGCTATGTTTATATACACTGTTTGTAACTATTCAGTAGCCTCAATCCAGATAGCTTTTTCTGCATTGCCAGCCAATGCGAGTTCAATTGCTTTATAGACATTTACGCCATGTTTTTTCGCACTACTGAGGTAGGATCGTATTAAAGCATA
>Ga0302185_10000949_pt1 | contig 21255 bp, 15 predicted proteins | sample II_Bog_E1_1_FD_200231 | JGI IMG/M metagenome (GOLD analysis project Ga0302185, IMG submission 200231) | Peat permafrost microbial communities from Stordalen Mire near Abisko, Sweden - II_Bog_E1_2 | ecosystem: Environmental > Terrestrial > Soil > Wetlands > Peat | place: Sweden: Abisko... | reverse complement strand
GCTTGGTCATCACAGAGCTGGAAATGGCGTGATAGCCTGCTCGTAATATTTGGTTCAGCTATTGGATTCTTGGACACAACCCGAACTGCCGAAGAAGATTGGCAAATACCATGTTACCCGGAGGCTCGGGCGCGGCAGCAAGGGCGCTGTGTACGGTGCGCTGGATGACCTTGGGCGCCAAGTGGCCATTAAGGTATCTACCGAGGATTTCTTCAAGCAGCCAGGGGTGACAGATCGCTTCGTTGCCGAGGTTCGATCCGCAGTCGCCGCGCTTGGTTTCCACCCCAACCTGAGGACCGTCTGCGACGTCGGCAACGATGGCGGTAATCCGTACGTTGTGATGGAGGTAGGTGCAATCGAAGGCAAGCCGCTCGGCTGGATTATTCGCCACGAGCAGCTTTCCCTGATGGACAAGTTGGGCATCATTGTTCAGGTCTGCGCTGCTCTAATTCACGCCCGCCAGCGCGGGATTCCGCACGTTGACTTTAATGCCTCACCTGTGGCGGTGTTGCCCGGCAACCATGTGAAGGTGCTCGACTTTTGCGTCGATCGCGCGCTGCGGTCCTGCGGAGCCCCACGCGGCTTAATCGGCTTCAATCCTTATTGGTCCCCAGAGTCGTATAAGAGTGGGGACGGCCTACCTGTTGACGCACGTTCGGACGTCTTCTCCATCGGCGTCTCGCTCTATTACCTGCTGACTGGGAAGTATCCATTCGGTCGTCCAAACCCGGAAGCGTTTCATGTGTGGTTACACGAGCCGCACGCACCCCTTAGCGCCTCGTTGACCTCGTATCCCACGGCATTGGACACTATCGTGGATCGCGCGCTGGCCAAGAACCCCGACGACCGCTATGCCACCGCCGAAGAATTTGCAGGGGGATTGGCTATGTCCCTGAACTGCTCGATCTCAACATCTCCTTCGGGGAACACGGCCTTGATCTGGAGTTGGTCGCCCATTGCCTGAATAAAGCTGCGCAATGTGGAGAAGTACATATGCTTGCGTTTCTCCATCTTCGACACCGAAGCCTGATTTCCCCCAAGGATACTGGCCAGGTTGGACTGGGTTAGCATGCGAGCTACACGAAGCTGATTCAGCGTGACCGCCTCCACCACGGATTTCACCTACTGCCGCGTTTCCTCTTCCTGTTCCGGGAAAGCGTCCTGCGAATATCTCTCCATAGGTGGGCCATATGGCAAGATTTTTCCCCAAGGGCGATATTCCGTCAAGGGAACACAAATGGGAAAGCAGGGCAATGCGATTGGGTTGGATTTTGAATAGTTGGAACGCAAGGCTGGCGCGGATTGTTCGGGTGAATTCAGCGAGTTAGCGTCCGCTCCGCGGACATGGCAAGTTGGCGGTGGCATTGCAGGGCAAGAGTTTCATCCCCCGTGGGTCGGCGAACCAGGTGGACAACTGGTACAAAGCCCCCGGGAAGTGCATGCCTGCAATCGATCTTCGACGGAATTCCCTCTCAAAGGTAACAACGCTTCCTAAAATATTTGCACAACTTTTCGCAACATTCCCTCGCGTGCTGTGTTCGCACCTATAACTCAGGCTCATCTGTTCGATCCCAGCTTTGCGCAAGCCGGTGTCGCGGGATTCTCTGGCTTCAATCCGATTCTTATGCAATTGGAGGCTGTTTATGAAACGCTGCTCGCTCTTTGTGTTCTCTCTCCTGTTGGCGCCGGGGCTGTTTGCGGACTCCGGTGAACGGCTCATTCCGGCCGGCTCCTTGATTTCATGCACCACAGCCGAGCCGAAGATGTCGTCCAAGACTACCGCCGTCGGCGATCCGGTCCTTTGCCAGTTGGGGCACACGGAACGCTATGGCCGTTCCGTGCTTCCATCGAATAGTTATCTTGTGGGCAGGTTCGAGGACTTCAAGGATCCGGGCCACTTTGTGGGCAAGGGCTGGATGGAGTTGAAGTTCGACCACATGGTTATTGAGCCGGACACCGTGGTCCCGGTAAGCGCACGGGTAGTGGATGTGCCCGGTTACAAGGTGGATAGCCAGGGACGGATTCTGGGCAAGGGGCATGCGGTGCGCGATGCGGTTATGTGGTCGATTCCGGTTCTTTGGCCGCTCGATCTGCTGATGCTGCCTATGCGCGGGCCGAGGCCAGCGTTGAAGGAAGAGACACAGCTCACGCTGAAGGTGATGAACGACCTGGAGGTCCCCACGACGGCGGAGCCGCAGCGCGATCCGTACGGTTTGATTCAGCGTGGCGACGCATATCCGCCTCAGCAACCTGCTCCCGCACCTTATCCTGACCAGCAACAGCAGCCTTCGCAGGACATGGGCTATGCGCCCCAGCCTCAGGATCAGCCCGCGCCTCCGCCTGCCATGGCTTATGCTCCGCAGGACCAAGCGCCGCCGATGGCGTACGCTCCCGCTCCCTATGCGTATGCGCCGCCTCCGCCGGTGATGGCGTATGCGCCGCCTCCGATGATGGGTTACGCGCCGGGCATTTCGATGTATGGGGGCTATGGGTACGGTTCCCGGACGATGGCGCCGCGGCCGTTTGCTCCGCGAGGGTATGGGTATGGACCGCGACCGGTTGCTCCGCGTGCGGCTCCTTATGGGTATGGTGGACGGTACGCCGGGCCGCAAGGCTATTCTCGCGGGCCGGGCTTTGCGGTCCGCGGCGGAATGGCGTATCGTGGCGGCGGTGGGATGGGTTATCGCGGTGGTGGTGGAATGGCCGTTCGCGGTGGCGGGGGAATGGCTCGCGGCGGCGGGGGATTCAGAGGCAGGTAGTATCTTGCCGATTCTGTGACGGAACAATGCGCTGCGATGGCCTGAGCTGGAATGGCCATCGCAGCGTTTTTGTTTGCATTGCGTGGCCTGATCGTTGCGCTCCCTATCCACGGGGAGGTTGAGGTTTGCGGTCTCCCAGCCATCGCCAGGAAAAAGCGATGGATGGGGCACCCGCATTTGTGAATCGGACGGAGCGATCGCTAGAGGCGTAAATTGCCGATGCGAGTCATGATGCTCCTATACACTTGACTCGCATAGTTTGTTGAGGAGCGATGGCGCACAAGGGATTCGATGAGCAGATGGCCGCGCTTGACGCGCTGAAGGGCCTCGAGCTGGATGCCGAGCAAAAGCAGTTTGTAAAAAGGATGCTTGGCAACCGGAGCAACCTATTGGTGGCAAAGGCAGCGCGTCTGGCCGGGGATGGTGGTTTGGCGGAGCTCACTCCCGATTTGATTGCGGCCATTGAACGTTCGTTCATCGACGCAGTGAAAACGGACTCTGGATGCTGGGCCAAGAATGCTTTGGCCAAGGCGCTGGTGAAGCTGGAGTATCGCAGCAAGGATGTTTACCTGCGGGGGATGCGTCATCACCAATTGGAGCCGGTGTGGGGTGGACAAGAGGACACGGCCGGAGCCTTGCGATCGACGTGCACGCATGCGCTGGTGGATTGCCCCGGCATCAGCGATGCGGAGTTGCTGACGGCGCTGCTTGAGCCGCTGACAGACTCCGACAAGACGGTGCGCATAGAGGCGGCGCGGGCCATTGGCCAGGTGGGGGGTGTGAGCGCGGCGCTGCTGCTGCGGCTGCGCGCCTTGCTGGGCAAGGACGAGCCGGAGGTGCTGGGCGCGGTTTACTCGGCTCTGCTTGACCTGGAAGGCGTACAGGCAATTCCGCTCGTGGCGCGGTACCTGGAAGAGGGGGACGACGTCGCGGCGGAGGCAGCGTTCGCGTTGTCGGAGAACCGCTCGCAGGCGGCGTTGGCCGTGCTGTTTGCTCGCCTGCACGCCGGTTGCGATGCATGGTTCGGCTCGGTGATGCTGAGCGCCATTGCGCTGACTCGCTTGCCTGAGGCGATGGATTACCTGATAGCCCAGATTGCGCGGGAAACGCGCGAGGCCGCGTCGGCCATTGAGGCCATTGGCCGCATTGCGCCGAATGAAGAACTGCGTGCCCGCGTGGAGCGGGCTGTGGAGCAGGCGGACAGCCCGCGACTGCGGCAAGCCGTTCGGCAGCATTTGCCGGCAGCTTCCGATCATTCTTAGCAGGTTACGGAAAAACTCGACCTAATGATGAAATTGGCGGAAGGCATACCTCCCGGGAGGTTGAACCCCGAAAGCATTGCAAACGAGTCACATGCAATTTGAATCGCGGACAGATAAAATCGCTGTAAACTACTCTAGAAAATAGACTTGACGGCGGAAAATCCAGATTAAACTGGACCGTAGTGACTTTAGTAATGTTTGTACAACAAGAGAATTGACACTCGTTGCAGTGTCAGCGTAGCATCCGTGCTGTTCAATCGGAGCAGTAATGCTGCCCCAGAGACCAGAACGGGTTAAAGGAGAATGTCTCGATGAGTAAACGTTTTCTCGAAATCGCAATCGCAGTCGGCGTGCTCGCTCTCTGCGCAGTCACTTCCGTGCCGGCAAGGGCCTACTCGTGGAGTTCATGTAGCCAATACGCAACCTACACTGAAAACGGTTACAACCTGTACACCGACGAATGGGGCGCGTCATCCGGCCAGTGCGTCTATGCCAACAGCTCCACCAATTGGTGGTCAGTAGCGGATTACCCCAACGGCACCAGTGTCCAGGCGTACCCCGACACGGAAATCGGCTTGGGCAACGTAAATCTCAGTTCCCTCGGTTCCGTAAACTCGTCGTTCAATTTCTCGGTGCCAAGCGGCGCATCATACGACGCAGCCTACGATCTCTGGACGAATGGTAACGTGGACGAGGTGATGGTCTGGGAGGATTGGAACAACAACGGCCCTATTGCCACCACGTATAGTTGCAACCAACTTGGTGTCAATGGCTGCCCCTTCGCCACCAACGTCTCCATCGATGGTGTTACTTACGACGTCTTTCAGGGCAACTATGGCCACAACGTGGTTTCCTTCCTGCGCACCTCGAAGACGACGAGCGGCAGTGTGAATCTTCTGGATTTAATGAATTGGGTTGCGAACCAGGGCAAGCTCACCAGCAAGACGTTCTCCACGGCGGATTTCGGCTTTGAAATCACGAAAACCGTCGGTTCTCAAACCTTCACTGTGAATTCCTACAGCCTCAGCACCAGCTCGGGAGGCGGCTGTACGCCCACCACAATCACCCCGTACATCTCGGTGAATAACGGCTCAACCTGGGCGGATGAAACCAGCGCCACCGTGAGCTCCACAAGCGCGCAGGTCGACCTTGGCCCGCAGCCCGCATCCGGCGGATCATGGAGCTGGTCCGGCCCCAACGGATATAACTCCACCTCGCGCCAGATCAACGACATTCCGCTGACGACGGGCACCGACAAGTATACGGCCACCTACACCAACTCCTCCGGCTGCAAAAGCACTGAGACCTTTACCATCACGGTGAACTAACCCCGTAACGGGGAGATTCACGCGTCACATCCGGCATCGGCGCCGCTGATCGCACAAAGCGACCGCGGCGCCGAGGTCGAGAGAAACTCAGCCGGTCGGCGCGGCAGGGGTATTCCGGGAGCAGTCGATGCAAAAGACGAGAGAGCAAACTCACCTCCGCCAGGCGACGAAGAGCGGCCGTGCGGTGATTCTTCTCGTGGCTTGTCTGCTTGGTGCAGGGACTAGCCGGTTCCTTGCGGCGCAGACCGTGAGCGCATCTGTGTGGTCATCGGAAATCGACCACAGTATGGAGTCGATTATCGTATTCCAGTCTCAAAACAGCGAGAGAGCGGATGCCGATATTCAAATCTACGACGATATTCTGGCTCAGCAGATTGCCCAGATCTATGTTGCGGCCCCGTCCGGGGCTTCAGCCGCCAGTAGGGCCCCAGAGGCGCCGCCCTCGATCGATCAAGAAGCGGATACCTTGATTGTTAACCCGCTGAAGACCGGCGCAGAAGCCATTAGCCCTTCTCCCGGATCGAACATGGATTTCCTGCTGATGACTCAGCTCTCCAGGGTCGTGAAGCCGGAGGCATATCGAATCGCTTCCGGAGTTACAGGGTCGGACGATCTCGAATCCCTTGCCTTCCGCAATCCCGACGGCACGCATGTACTCTTTACAGTGAACCACTCCAAGTCGCCTGTTAGACTCAAAGCGTCTTGGAAAGACAGACTGTTTACCTTTACCCAGGCCGGCAGCTCCATTGCGCTATTTGCCTGGGATCCAAAGAGTTCGTTGGTGTCCCTGGTTCCGAGCGAACCCCGACTATCGGCAAAGGGAGAGGGTTCCGTTTCGGTCGAGGCCAAATGTTCAAAGATGTCTCCCTTGGGTATCGACCTTCGATGTGAAAGCCAGGCCTTTTACTGTTCCATCTCTCCCATCCGTTTTACCTGTAACTCGCAGCCAGGGAGCGTAATACTCAGCGTTACGGTCTCCTCTACCGACGAGAACCACACCGATCGCACGAAGCCGGGTTTTGTAACCATTACAGCGGCTCCCGATGTTGGAGAACTCACGAGTCTTCGCGTACCATGCTGCGGTGCGAGGCGATAAAAAGGACTGACTAGAATATTCTCTCGGCGACTGTGAGTAATGGGTCGGTTTCAAACCGTTTTGGAGAGAGGAGAGGCTTCATCGCGGCCATTTTCCGGTCGCCCTCCAGCGGGGTTTTCTAAGACTCTAAAATGCCACAAACTCTCCTCAAGGGGGATTCCTGCTTAAGTCGGTTCCCTGTTCCATTACTCCCCAGACCCCAGCTCCCGGTAATAAATATCGTCCGGCGGTCGAATTAAAGCAGTGACTCGCTCAAGGGGCTATAGGCCACGCTTATTTGATTGGCTTTCTTGCCGGGTATAAATCCCCGCCATTCCGCCCGGACGGATTTTTCCGCATCCTGCCAGGCGAGTCCCGTTCGTGTGGGCGCGCAATAGGTGGTTGACGCATCGAATGCCGCAGTGTTCTCATGGATGCGGCGGAATGAGCGTGACTCACTCCGAGGCCAGAAGGAGTATTCAAGAATGCGAACGGGAGCGGAGATTCTCACAGCGTTTTTCTTGTCGGGGGCTTTGTTGAGCGGATGCGGCGGGGCCGGAACAGCCGTGTCAATTATCACCACGGCGGTTACACCGAATGCGACTGCTCCCACCATCTCCACTTCGACAACGAACGGCGCGCAGAACGGCGCGGAGATTGTGTCACTGGCCTCAACCACCGCAGCCTCCACCATCTATTTCACGCTTGACGGCTCAACCCCGACTACCACGTCGCAACCGTACGAGGCGCCGTTTCTGGTGTCGTCGAATTTGACGGTGAATGCAATCGCAACGGCTGCCAACTACAACGCCAGCAGCGTCACATCGCAGACATTTTCGCCCAACATTCCCTCGGGCACTTTGGTCTGGTCAGACGAGTTTGCGAACTCCGGCAGTACGAATGCCCAGCCCAATCCGGCAATCTGGACTTACGATACGGGTACCAACTGCTGCGGCAACAGCGAGTGGGAGAACTACTGCGCCTGGAACTCGTCGGTCGCCCCATGCAACCCGTCGAATCCGAATGCGTACCTGGCCCCAGGCGGCAAGCTGTACATTGTGGCGCAGCAGCCGACCCCCGGAGTTTTTGAGGCGGGCGCATTTACTTCGGCGCGCATGAAGACCGAGGGCTTGTTCAGTTTCCAGTATGGGCGAATAGAGGCGAGTATCTCGGTGCCCGAGTCACAGGGAATGTGGCCTGCGTTCTGGATGCTGGGCAGCAACATTACCGCCACCCCGTGGCCGGCCTGCGGCGAGGCCGACATCATGGAGCACATCGACGGCAACAACACGCCGTTCGGCGGCGCTGGCACCGGTGCCGGGCCGGGATACGACTGGATGCAGTCGTCGATTCATGGAACGGGCGAGAACGGCGGCATTCCGTTCACTGAGACCGGGTTCTCGGCTGCCTCGGTGCATAAATACGGCATGATCTGGTCGAAGGGGCAGGTTCAGTACTACATTGACAGCCCAACAGGGACAGGCCAACCGTACGAGACATTCACGCCGACCAACCCTGGCGGGGGAACGTGGCCATTCGATCAGGGTCCGCAGTTTATCCTGCTGAACCTTGCCGTGGGCGGACAATGGCCCGGCTACCCAAGCTCCACATCCGGCACGGTATTCCCGTCGCAGATGGTGGTGAACTACGTGCGGATCTACACCAACTAGACGCGGACCGGCGGGAATTGGGGTGGCCGGATCTCGCCCCAATTCCCGCTTCAGTTGCCGCAAAGTGCGGTTGGGACTCTGTTGCTTGCCGTTTGCTGCAAACATGGTTGCGTTGCAGTTTGCCCTTGTGATACAAACGAACCATTCCAGTTTGCCCCGAACGGGCAAGCCTGGATTTCATGCAGAGTGGCTGAGGGACGAGCCCTGTGACGCCACGACAACCTGCCCGCGCAAAACGGGAGTATGGTGTCAACTCTTGCCCGGAAACGGGGAACATGAGATTCGGGGATCGCTTCAGCAGTCTTGGCAAAGGCGATTCGCACGCTTCTTCGAGTCCTATCACGTTCGCTCATTCACTGAGCCAGTCACGCGCTCGTAACCCTGAGGCCGCTCGCTTAAAGCGAGGGACTTGTGACGATTGCTTACGAGTTGCGTTGTCGAGGATGTGGCAAATCCTACGGGATTCAACCGCTTTCCATCTGCGATGAGTGTTTTTCCCCACTTGAGGTGGCTTTCGACCTTGAGTACGCCCGCACCCGCTTTACCCGCGAATCCATTTCCAATGGACCGTTGAACATGTGGCGCTATCGCGCGCTGCTGCCGGTTGCGGACAGCTACGCGCCACAGACGCCGGCGGGAATGACCCCGCTGGTAAAGGCGCCGCGGCTTGGGGCGCACATCGGCGCGCGCAATCTTTACCTGAAGAACGACGCCGTGTGCATGCCTACGCTCAGCTTCAAGGATCGTGTGGTGGCAGTGGCCCTGGCCAACGCGCAGGCATTTGGGTTTACCACGGTGGGCTGCTCGTCTACCGGCAACCTGGCCAACGCCGTTGCAGCGCAGGCGGCGCGGCTGGGGCTGAAGACGTTCATTCTGGTTCCGTCCGATCTTGAGCCAGCCAAGATTCTGAATACGCAGGTTTACGGCGCCACGCTGGTGCGCGTAGCGGGAAACTACGACCATGTGAACAGGCTCAGCTCGCAGATTGCCGACCGCTATAACTGGGGATTCGTGAATGTGAATTTGCGGCCCTACTACGCTGAAGGATCGAAGACGGTGGGCTTCGAGATTGCCGAGCAACTGGGCTGGCGGCTGCCGGATAACCTGGTTTGCCCCATGGCAGGGGGATCGCTGATTACCAAGATTCGCAAGGCCTTCAGCGAGTTGGTTGCCCTGGGCCTGGTGGAGGACAAGCCGGTCCGCTTCTTTGGGGCTCAGGCTACCGGGTGCTCGCCGATATCCACGGCCGTGAAGAACGACACGGACGTGATTGAGCCGCAGCGACCGAACACCATTGCGCGTTCGCTGGCCATCGGCAATCCGGCGGACGGCGCCTATGCTTCGCGCGCCATTCGCGCTTCAGGCGGATGGGCGGAAGATGTGTCCGACGTGGAGATTGTGTCGGCCATTCAGGAACTGGCGGAGACCGAGGGGATATTTGCAGAGACTGCTGGCGGGGTTACCACGGCTGTAACGGCCCGGCTTTATGCTCATGGGCGCATTCATCCCGACGAGCTTACTGTCAGCTGCATTACGGGAAACGGATTGAAGACCACCGATTGCCTGAGCGGGGCCTACGAGCGGTCGGAGCCGATTCGCCCGCGCATGGCCGACTTTGAGGCTTTTATGGAAGAGCACACCACCGAGAGCGCGGAAGCGAGCCCGGAGTTTAGCCAGGTGCTTGCCCTGGCGGGAGAAAGCTATGTCCGTTAGAGTTCTATTGCCGAATGCATTCCAGAAGCACACCAACAACACACGCGAGATCGCCAGCACCGCGGCCAATTTGCCGGAGCTGGTAACCGATATGGAGGGCCGCTTTCCGGCTCTTCGCCAGCATTTGCGCGGCGAGGACGGCCAGATTCGCCGCTTCATCAACTTCTATGTGAACGAGGAAGATATTCGCTTTCTGGGAAATGAAAAGTACAGCTTCCAGGAGGGGGACGAAGTGCTGGTCATTCCGTCGATCGCGGGCGGTTGCTGCTGACGGCATACCGATCCTGGCTGAATCGTTTGTTTGGGGTTCTCTCTTGTGGAGATTGCTCTACCTTGGAGTGCTGAACCAATTGCGAACTGGTCTGACCCCGTGCCCATGCAGTCGACCTCAGATGGACGCCGCACAATGAAAATTACGATTGCTGGAGCTGGCATTGCGGGGCTTACAGCCGCTCTGGTGCTTGGCCGCCACGGACACAAGGTCGTAGTCCTGGAACGGAGCCCGCGGATCAACCCGCAAGGCGCCGGCATCGTGCTTGCGCCGAATGCATTGCGAGTTCTGTCGGCGCTGAAGGTCAAGGTTGACAGGTGTGGAGAGCCGATTCGACGGCTCACCATCCGAGACGGCGCTGGGAATGCACTTGAGACTACGGATATAGTCCGAATTCTGCCAGATGCGGGCCTGACTCTTGCATTTCACCGCGCCGAACCGCATCAGGCGCTGCTGGAAGCGCTGAGCCCCGAGGTCGAGTTGCGCCTCGGAGCCCCGCTGGTCGACTGCACCGCTGCCGATTCCGATCTGATCATTGGTGCGGACGGCATCCGCTCAACCGTGCGCGCACAGACCTGCGGCTCCATGCGGCTTCGCTACTCCGGCGTCACATGCTGGCGTGCATTGGCGCCTAATCCGGGTATCGAAGAGGGCTTCGAAGCCTGGGGTGGTTCCGCTCGCGTTGGAGTCATTCCTCTGACGCAGAGCCGGCTCTATGTGTACCTGGTGTTGACTGCGCCGCCTGGCGGGGAACGCCAAATCCGCATTGACAATATTCGGCGGAGTTTTGCCCACTTCGCTGGACCGGTTCCGGCGATTCTGGATTCGCTTGCTGGACTCGAATTGCTGCATCACGATCTCGAAGAACTTCACGAACCGGTTTGGGGTTCTGGAAATGTCTTGCTGATTGGGGATGCCGCGCATGCCATGACGCCCAACCTTGGCCAGGGCGCAGCCATGGGAATTGAAGACGCCGCGATTCTTCCCCAAGTGATCGACGCACCCGATCCCGCGCGCCGGTTGCGCGCTCTCAGGCATCAGCGCGTTTGGCGCGTGCAGAGAGATTCCCGCCGCTTTGGTGCAATTGCTCACTGGCATTCTCAGCCATCCATGTGGCTGCGCAACACGCTTGTTCGGTGGATGCCCCGGAGCCTCGCCGATCGCAATTACCGGGCTGTCGTAGAGCCGGGACTTGCCCTTGACCTCGTTGCACTAGCCGACTGAGCGGGCAGTTACTTGTTTCTGTCGCGATACAGGGATCACCAATTATTCGCAGTTTATTCGTGCCTGTGTGACAGTCCTTTGACATACTCCGGGCCATACTGTCCCCGTGATCCCGACAGTGCGGCACAGAGTACCGGTCAAGATGGACCTGGGTTCCACTCCTCTGGTGGAACTCGAATACTCCACTTATATTCAATCGTCAGTTTTTGCTCCGCCCAGGCCACGTATTCACGCGGAAGTGGGCCGTTACCGCTTGCGTCTGGCGGAGGCGGAGGAAGATCGCGAAGCCGCCTGCCGTCTGCGGTTCAAAGTCTTCAATATCGAGCTGGGCGAGGGCCTTGAAAGCTCCTATCGAACGGGTATAGACACCGATCGCTTCGACCGCTGCTGTGAACACCTGTTAGTCGAAGACCTGACCGAGGACAATCCGGCCCGTCGCATCGTGGGCACTTATCGCATGCAGACCGGAGAGTCAGCCGCGAGCAACCTGGGTTACTACTCCGAGCAGGAGTTCAGTTTTACCCCTTACGAGCCCTTGCGTGCCGGCATTCTCGAGCTCGGCCGTGCCGCCATCGACCGCGAACATCGCACACCCGAGGTGCTGACGCTGCTTTGGAGGGGTATTGCGCAGTATGCTAACGACATGGACCTGCGCTATTTGCTGGGTTGTTCCTCGCTGACGTCAAAGGATCCGGCGGAGGGTTGGCAGATGTACCGCCAGCTTGAGCACTACCGGGTTCCTCCCGAATTTGAAACCGTGCCGACCGCGTCGTTTCTCTGCCCCACCGAGCAGAAGGACGCACTATCTTTGCAGGGTGAGACAGAACGAATCCCGGTGAAGGTCCCCAGACTGCTGCGGACCTATTTGTCGATTGGCTGCCGCATTGGCGGGCCGCCGGCCTGGGACAGGGAGTTCGGCACCATCGATTTTCTTACGTTTCTCGATCTCAGGTTGCTGTCCTCGTCGGCGCGCAACCGCTTTCTGGCTCCGCTGGCGCAGTGAGTGTGCGCGCAACCCGGCGCGCGGTGACGCTGGGCATCCTGCTTGTTTACAGTCTTCTCCGTTCGCTGCTTACGCGCTTGATTTGGCCGGACACGCCCGAGCGGCGGGCCGCATGGAACCACTCCTGCGCCAGGCTGGTGTTGCGCGCTTTAGGCGTCCGGTTGAAGGTTACAGGCGAGCCTCCGGCGCGCGGATTGCTGGTCTCAAATCACTTGAGCTACCTCGAGGTTTTGACTTATGGCGCTGCGCTGCCTTGCTATCTGGTATCGAAGGCGGAGATCGCACGCTGGCCCTTCTTCGGGCCGCTTGCGCGTGCAGGCGGGACGCTGTTTGTGGATCGCGGAAGCAGGGCCAGCGCGGAGTCCGTGGCCGAGCAGATCGCTGAGCGGCTCAAAGGGCCTATCCCTGTACTGTTTTTTCCCGAAGGAACCAGCACCGATGGAACGTTGCTGCGCTTCCATTCCAGGCTGTTTACGCCGGCAGTGGCTGCGGGCGTTCCGGTGACGGCCGCAGCCGTTCGCTATGTGTTTGAAGACGGCACGGCTGAGCGGGAGTTGTGCTGGTATGGCGATGCCGCGTTTTTGCCTCACCTTTGGAAGACGCTGGGAGCCGCGCCGTTCCGGGCCGAGATTCAGTTTGGCGAGCCGCGCATTTATCCTGACCGGCGTTCCGCGGCTATTACCACTTACGGTGAGATTCAGGCTATGCGGGCACAGGAGGATCTCACTCCGAATTAGAGATCGGCGGCATCGATCTTTGCCATGAGGATAGCCGCCTGGGTAGTAGAATGAACGCTGATCCTGGTTGCGAAGACCGTTTCAGTCAGTCTCCCATGCCGATTGCAAATCCATATATTCGCCGCTGGTTCAGCGAGCCGCTTTTACTGCTTGCGCTCGCAGCGGGGCTTATTGCATTCGCGGTGCAATCGGGAGAGCTGGGCACATCGGATGCGCAACACCGCTTGCAAACTGCCCATTCGTGGTGGACGAGTGAGCCGGCTGTGCTCCCCGACGAGTATCCCGACTTTGGCGTGCGCGGCCGCGGCGGCAGGTTGCAGAGCTTTTACGGCATAGGGCAGTCGCTGCTCATGTTTCCGGCGGATGTTATTGGAACTTATGCGGCGAAGTTACCTGTGTTTGCCGGGTACGACGGGAACGATCCCAGTGTTACAGACATTGTTGTAAGTTACAGCACCAATATTCTGCTGAACGTGTTGACCGCGCTGGTCTGCTTCCGCTTTCTGAGGCAATTGAACTTCGGGATAAAACAGGCGGTTGCCGGCGTGCTGGCCTTGCTGCTGCTGACCACCCACCTGCATTACACGCAGAACATGCAGGAGAATAACTACATCTTCCTGCTGACATTGACCGGTTTCTCCTATCAATATGAGTGGCTGCTTAACGGTAGCCGGCGCGCGCTCATTATTGGTTCAGGCGCACTCGGGCTCAATCTTCTTACGCGCATTACCACGGGTATGGATCTGCTGGCAGGAAGCCTCTTCATTCTCCTTGTGCTTTGGCTTGAAGGCAGCCGCGGACGGGCGCTGTGGCAGCGGGTTGGAAGTTATGTCACGATTGCCTTCCCGGTGTTCGCATTTTTCGGATTTCTTGACAGGCTTTATCAGTTCTATCGTTTTGGATCGTTCTTCTCGACCTATGCCGGCTTGACGGCTATGGAAATGCGGCAACGGGATCCATCGCTGCCGGCCGGTTTTCCATTTACTACGCCCTTCCATGTCGGCTTTCTGGGAGCTCTGTTCGCGCGGGAGAAATCTGTTTTTCTGTTCGATCCGCTGCTCATCCTGGGGATTTTGCTTGCTGCCGTGGCGTGGAGGCGCTTCAGCCCGGCTGTGAAGGCTTATACGATCACCGGCGCTGCGCTGCTTCTGGCCTACATTGCCTTTTACGCCAGGTACTTTGCATGGGCCGGCGACTGGGCGTGGGGCGATCGTTATGTTTCCACCAGTGCCGAGTTGGCGGCGCTCCTCGCTGTTCCGCTGCTGGTGCGTTTTCGCTTCCAGGTGGCAAAGCCAGTGTGGATTTTAGGAATCGCGCTGGTGGCGATCAGCGCTGTGGTCCAGGCCTCATCGCTTGCTTTCTGGCTGTCGCTGGAGGAATACCAGGTGGAGTCGGTCGGTCATCCAAGCTGGGTGATCGCGCTGCGGTGCAAGAACATTTTTGCGTTCGCGACGGGAAAGATGGAAGCCTGGGGCCTGAGCAATCCCGCAATGACGGATGACGCGTGGGACTACCAGCACATGACGTGCTGGAATTTTCTTCCCTTTCTTCTGATGCGCGTTGGCGAAGCGCCCATGTGGGCTGTGCGGATTGTGTTCGCGGTTTGGACGTTGGGGCTGGCCGCATTGGGCTGGACGCTGTGGCGGCTGCGCCTGGTTTTGGCGCGGCTCTATTGAGCGCGGTAAAGCAGTGAAGAAGTGGAAAAGTGAAGCAATGTGGCTCTCAATCAGTCGTTGAATCTTGCCCTGAGAACCGATTCGCTTACAGGCATCTCATGGAGCAGGAGTTCGGTTGCCTGCACCTCCGGATTGGTATGAAACCAGCGTTGCACTACGTTATCGTGGAGCAGGTTGAGAATCGCAAGCAGCGACATTCCCTGGTGGTGCGCCATCCATTCGCGGACAAGAACGGGCTTCCCGGACTCGGTGGAGTAATCGGCCGCCTCATAGAAGCCGAAGGCGCCAACCCATCCGGCGGAGGCCATCTTCCGCAGATTGCCAAGGGACGACATTGAATCGAATCCGAGCGCAAGAAAGGAAGAGTAAGGCGAGACGATGGGGCCGGCGGAGGCCTCAATCGAGAGCGCGGTCTGCGGCACGCCGAAGGCCTGGTAGTGGTAATGGCCGAGGTGGTCCTTGCGCGATGCGCCCGATTCCGAGATGCCCCAGGGGATGTGGAGGGAACGGGCGAAGGCGCGCTGTACCTTCACGCACGCTGTAAGGGTGCGCCAGATGAGAGTGTCGGGATAGCTGCGCATCCACAGGGAGGGCATGAGGTATTCAAACATGGTGCCTGTCCACGAGAGCAGAAGAAAGCGCCCGAATGCGCGCGTATGCTCGCGGCCCAGTTTGAACCAACTCCGCTGGTGAATCTCGTCTCGGGCTATTGCAAGGAACATGGCAATGCGGGCCTCGGAGGCAATCATGTCGTAGCAGGCTTCGTGGAGCTTATGTGCGCGCACGTCGTATCCAATGGAGAGAATCTGACGCGCAGGATCGGCGAGAAAGGCGAATTGCGTTTCCTGCGCGAGATGCTCAACCTGCTTTCCGATGCCGCGAAGAGCGATGGCGATGGACCGCAGGTTCTTGGCGGCGACTGGCAGGGAGGCACGGAGCTGTTCGCCAAGCGCGAGCAGCGGTGGGTTATCCACCAGTTGCGGCCACGCCAGGGCCAATCGCTCTTCCATCTGCCCACAGAATGGAATCGCCTCCTCGATGGTGAGCGTATGCGCAGACCGTTGGATCGCAAATGCGGGAAGTTCCCGGAGAGGCGCGTATTTGGGAAGCAGCCACGGCAAGTGGTCTTGGAGCATAACGAGGACCGCACTGATGCGGTGTCGAGTCTCAGTGAGCCACCAGGAGTCTTCGAGAGGGGTTTCCGGCAAGATTGGAACTGCGGTCAGCGCGGCCTGGGCGGCAGATAACCATGTTAGCCATACGTCCGTTGAAGCATCGGCTGCGGGCGGCGACAGCTGCGCAAACGGAGTCGGTGCCTTCTTCTGTGAGCGCGCCAACTGCCAATGCGTGCGAATACCGGAAAACAGTTGGCGGCCAAGCAAGGGCTGGCGAAGATGCGCGAGCGCGCCGGAACGAAGCGTATAGAGTGAAGCGACGAAGTTCCCGCTGTCGACCGATGAAACAAAGGGCGCATCGCCAAGCGGCTTGAGCGTTTGCGTATCGTACCAGTTGAACAAATGGCCACGATATTTTTCGAGCTGCGCAATGGTGGCAAGAGTTTGATCGGTAAGAACGACAAACTCGGGCACGGTCAGGAATCCGAACTCGCAGGCAGCCTGGCGGGCATTCAGCAATAGGCCAAGGTTGGTGGGCGAAACGCGGGCAGCTTCAAACAGGCCCTCCTCCTCGACATTGTCGGGAATGAGGTATTTGTGGCGCTCTGCGCCGAATTCGTGGAAAAAACGCCAGATGCGCAGCGCATGACCCAGCAGAAAACCTTCGTCGTCTGAGTCGAGGCGCTTGCGCTGTTCGCGCGGACGCGCATTGAGCCAGCCCGCGACGGCGGGGGCAAACGCCCACAGAGCCAGGATTGGCGTAGCGATTACAAGTGCTTGATGTTGGCGCGGGTTCACTAAATAAACAAGGCCCGCCATTGCAAGGGCGACTAGAGGCGTGAGTGCAAAATAACGGTCGATCAGCGTGTGGCTGGTGCGATGGATCTCGGCCTGGGCCGCAGTTTCCCACTCAAGCAAGCGCTCGCCCGTGATGAAGCGCCGCACCAGTGCGCGGACAATCGCGTCAAGGCAAAGCAGCGCCTGGTGAGGGAGAAAGATGAGGTTCAGCAGTGCGATGAGGGTGGCCTTCCAGAAACCGGAGAGCGCTTCGCCCGCGCTGCCTTTTCGATCGCCGGCGAACGCGCGGCCGAGGCCGAAGCCGCCTTGAACGACGGTGGGAAAGATCAGCAGGATAAGCGGAACGATGGTCCAGTAAAGCGGCCCTCCGGGAAGTCCGAGCCAGCCGGCGACAAACAGAATGAAGGTGAATGGCTCTACGAGTGAACGTCGCAGATTGTCGAAGATCTTCCAGCGAGAGACTTCGGAAATTGGATTCGGAACCCGCCGTCCAGACTCCTCGGGGACCCGGGAAAACATCCACTGAGCAATCTGCCAATCGCCACGGACCCAGCGGTGTTTGCGGCGATTGTAAGCATTCAGGTGCGATGGGTAATCGTCGATCAGCTCCACATCGGAGGCGAGTCCAGCGCGCGCATAGGCACCCTCGATCAGATCGTGGCTAAGCAGCGAGTTGCGCGGAAAGCGATGGTTGAGTACAGCATGAAGAGTCGATACTTCATAAATGCCTTTTCCCGTGAAACTTCCTTCGCCGTAGAGGTCCTGGTATGCATCGGAGATAGCGCGAGTGTAGATGTCAAACCCGCTTTGTCCGGAGTAGATGGCCGCAAGCCGCGTGCGTGAGGCGGAACGCACGCTGACGCCGATGCGCGGCTGCAGGATTCCATACCCTTCCGTCACAATGCGCAGTCTGGGGTCAATCACCGCCTGATGCAGCGGGTGCGCAATGGCGCCGATGAGGCGGACCGCGGCGCCGCGCGGCAGTTGCGTGTCGGAGTCGAGCGTGAGCACATAGCGGATCTGGCTCAGCACTTCGATACGGCCCGCTTTGATGGGGAAAGCATCGAATTCGCCCATCAGAAGCTTATTGAGATCGAGCAGCTTGCCGCGTTTGCGCTCCCAGCCCATCCAAACGCCCTGGCGCGCGCTGAATATGCGATGACGATGGAGAAGGACAAAGCCGCCGTCTCTCCGCGATCCATATTTTGCATTAAGCTCATCGATGCCTTGCACGGCAATCTCGACGAGCGCGTGAGCGTCGTTGGTGTGCGGCTTGCTCACCGAGTCGGGAAGATCGGTCAGCAGCGCAAAGTGCAGATGAGGGTCGCGATTGGCGAGGAAGCGGACTTCAAGGTCGTTGAGCAGAGCACGAACCTGTGCTTCGTCCATCAGCAGAGTGGGAACAGCGACCAGAGTGGCGCACTCGGCAGGAATTCGCTTGCTGAAATCGAGTTTTGGCAGAGGGTCGGGCTCAAAGATGGAAGTGACGGTGTTGTTGACCAGATCGACAGCGCATTGCATGACCGGCAAGAGAAGCACAAGGGCGGCAACGATGCAGTCGAGCAAGCTGAAGCGCGCCAACGGCAAAACGATCAGGAAAGCAATGAACAGGATGGTGATGAGCTGGATCCCGGTGATATAAAAACTATCCGCCTCGGCGCGAATCAACGCACGCATGCGCTCGATAAGCGGAGAATGATATCCAGTGCGCGCGGCAAGCTGCGGAAACCCCTTGTCGATGAGATAGTAGCCGACATGGGTGCGGCGGAGCTGAATCCGCCGGTCATCGATGGACTCGATTAGACCTTCGCGAGCGAGTTCGAGTGCCGTTTGCGCCACCTGCGATTCTGTGTAATCGGAGTGGCGGGCGATAGAGGCGACGCGTCTGCGATAGAACTCGCGGCTGTCGAAATCCATCGACCCATAGGCCTGCGCCGGATCAAGTCGGAGCGTGGCATCGAACAGAATGAGGGGCTCAAGGAGAGATGCCCAGTCGGCATGAGCGATGGTGCGAAGGCTCTTGAGATGAACCGCAACCGAAGGGCCGGGAGCGGAGCCGGGCAAACTCATCAGGATGCGAGCATCGTCCAGCAGCGATTCAAGCAGAATGAACTTGAGAAAGGCAGGCGCATTCCACAACTCCTCAAGAGTGAAAGGATCTTGTGCTTGCAATGCCTGGATCAAGTCACGAAAGTCCGGTGCTGAAAAGTCTCCGTCGACGGCGCGAAGATAGGCCGTGGCCACGGCCGCGGCACGCGGCTCATCCTTTTGTGCCGGCAGATCGACGCGCGGAAGGCGGCCAATCTCCTGGGGCTGGTTCGATACGGTACGGAATGCGGCTCGAAGCGAGCGCGCGTTGCTCTTCAGTTCGAGAAGAGCGGCGTTCGAGGTTCCCTCGGGCGCGGATGAACTGCGCACTGAGGCGAGATCGAGCTCAAGCGCTTCAAGGGCGCGGCGTGCAGCGCGGACACGAGCGGGAAATGTGCCCGGCGTTGCAGGCCGGTATACAACATCCCACGCTGCGGCGGCGCGGACGCATTCGAGCAGCGCGTCACTGAGCGGCTGCGCGGTTTCCGGAATGGCTGGCGTGTCGATCATCGGACCTCACCGGTAACTTGCGGCTTGCATTTCAAACATGGCGGCATAGCGGCCGCCCACTGCAATCAGTTGTGAGTGGCTGCCCTCTTCCACCAACCGGCCGCCTTCAAGCACCACAATGCGATCGGCCATGCGGACGGTGGAGAATCGATGGGAAATGAGCAGTGCCATCTTGTCTTCGGTCAACTCGGCAAAGCGCTCGAAGACCTCGAATTCGCTGCGGGCATCGAGCGCGGCGGTGGGCTCATCCAGAATGAGCAACTGCGCATCGCGAAGATAAGCGCGGGCCAGAGCCAGCTTTTGCCATTCGCCGCCCGACAGGTCTACGCCGGTTTCAAAGCGGCGGCCAAGCATCTGGTCGTAGCCCCCGGCTAGCCGGGCAATCACCCCCGAAGCGAGGCTTTTTTCAGCCGCATATTCAATTTCGTTCGGGGTGTGCTGGACCTCAATTCGACCCACCGCGATGTTCTCTCGCGCCGTCATTTCGTAGCGCATGAAGTCCTGAAAGATCACGCCGATTTCGGCGTGCAGATCGGCCAGATCGTATTCGCGAAGGTCGATTCCGTCGAGCAGAATCCGGCCTTCGGTTGGATCGTAGAGACGCGTGATCAACTTGACGACCGTTGTTTTTCCCTGGCCGTTTTCGCCAATGAGAGCTACGCGTTCCCCAGGGCGAAGGGTGAAACTGAAATTGCTGAGGACGCGCCGATCCGTGCCTGGGTAGACGAAGGAAACATTTTGAAATTCAAAGCCGAGCACGATTGGACTTGGCGCGGGCAGACCGTTGACTTTGGAAGCGACGCCCGGCTTCATCTCGAAGAAGGCCAGCAGGTCGGTGAGGAACAGAGCCTGATCGGCCACGCCCGACGCGGTCGAGAAGGCCAGTTGGATATTCGCCATGGCCTGCATGATGGCGGTTGTGATTAGCGTGAGATCGCCAATGCTGTAGCGGCCCTCAATTGTTTGGTAGATGCTGTAAGCATAGGCGCCGTAGTAGCCAAGTTGACCGACGATGGCCAAAAGCCCGCCCCAGAAGAGACGCCGTTTGTTGAGCGCGACATTCTCCTCGTAAATCCCCTGTGACAGTTTGGTGAAGCGGCCGGTAAGGTATTCGCTGAGGTTGAAGAGCTTGAGTTCTTTTGCCGCTTCCTTGCTGCCACCCACCTGGCGAAGGTAGTCCATCTGGCGGCGGGCGGGCGTCTGGCGGAAGTTCTTGGCATAGGTGAGAAATGCGAAGTGGCTTTCGCCGAGGAACGCGGGCAGGATGCCGGCCACAAGCAGGACAAGCAGGAATGGAGAGTAGCGAATGAGCACCAACGAAAACGCGATGGCCGTGACGGTCTGCTGGATGAGCCGGCCCATCTGCTGGATCATCGCCAGGCGGTCGGTGGCCTGCACTCGGGCGCGCTCCAGTCGATCGTAGAAGACCGGATCTTCGTATACGGTGACATCGAGAGAGGCGGCCTTGCGCATTACTTCCACGCTGACGTGATGGGTGTAGCGGTCGGCTAGCAGATTGTCGAAGTAGTCGACGGCGCGCGAGAGAATGCCTGCGACTACGGCGAGTGTCATCTCCGCGCCCACCAGCCACCAGAAATGTTGAGGCAGTGCCTGATTCAGCCGGAGACGATTGACTCCGTCGATGATGAAGCGGCCGACAATGCCGATGCCGACTGGAAGGAATGCGGAGATGATGCGGGTGGCGATGTTCCAGGAGACGACCGCGGGACCGGACTCCCATACGAAATGGAGAACCGGGGGGACATTTCTGAGCGCGCGAATGCGGTCGGCCCATGCGTTGCCGGGCTTCTTCGGCTTATCGGATTGGCTCTCGCCGGACTGGCCGGCCAACTTCGCGTCGGTCATGGTTGAGGACACGGTCCCTTTGAGGCTGGAGGAACAGCATTGAGGTTCGGCGCAGGCGCATTTCGCGCGGAGTTCCCGAAAACCGGGCCTTGTCGGCGCCTTTCTGTATGCGGCGCCTTGCTTCCGTATTCCCTTACTGCGATGCACACATGCGGTGGAT
>Ga0302185_10000942_pt1 | contig 21333 bp, 20 predicted proteins | sample II_Bog_E1_1_FD_200231 | JGI IMG/M metagenome (GOLD analysis project Ga0302185, IMG submission 200231) | Peat permafrost microbial communities from Stordalen Mire near Abisko, Sweden - II_Bog_E1_2 | ecosystem: Environmental > Terrestrial > Soil > Wetlands > Peat | place: Sweden: Abisko... | reverse complement strand
CCGGCGTGATCATCGCAGATAAAGGTTTTGATAGGCCGCACATCGCCGTCAACACCGATGTTGCTGATAGCCTCCACAGTAAACAGATGAGCGCCAGCCTTAATCTTAGCCGTAATGGAGACGGTACATTCCCGATCCTGTTTTACTTTGGCCCCAATAAATACGACATCTTAAAAGCACAGGGCTACGACCTGCAAAAACAGATCTATATGGGATGGGCGCCATTCGCGCTGATCAACCGGTTTGCGGTGCTCCCCGTGTTTAATTTCCTTATAAAATTCACATCCAACTATGGGTTGATCATATTAGGTTTAACGCTGATATTAAAGTTGGTTTTATCGCCGCTTACCTATAAGTCATACGTTTCGATGGCCAAAATGCGCATTTTGAAGCCCGAAATGGATGAGATCAAAGCCAAAGTAGGCGAAGACAATGCCGCCCTGCTGCAGCAGGAGTATATGAAACTGTATAAAAAAGCTGGTGTAAATCCTTTAGGGGGATGTTTGCCGCTGCTGATACAAATGCCTATCGTGTTCGCCTTTTTCCGGTTCTTCCCAAGTCTGTTCGAATTAAGGGGGCAAAGCTTTTTGTGGATGCACGATCTGTCTACGTATGATACCGTAATTACTTTCCACCCGCTGCCGCTCCTGGGCTGGACCCACCTTAGCGTAATGTGTTTGTTTATGACGGCTTCAACGCTTATCTATACTTACTTTAACAACCAGATATCAGGCGCAACCGGGCAAATGAAGTACATAGGTTACATTACCCCGATCATTTTCCTTGGCGCGTTGAACAGCTACCCTTCGGGTTTGAACTATTACTATTTCCTGGCCAACATGCTGACCTTCACCCAGCAATACGTTATCCGTTTGATGGTTGATGACAAAAAGATACACGAGCAAATACAGGAAAACAAAAAGAAACCCGAGGTAAAAAAGAAGGCCAGCGGCTTCCAGGCAAAAATGGAAGAGATGATGCGCCAAAAACAACAGCAGCAATTGCCGGTCGCTTCGAAAAAGAAAAAATAGAAGGAGCCTGGAAAGCCGGAAGAGTCCGAAAGTAAAAAGAAAAGCCGATGGGTTGCCTGTCGGCTTTTTCTTTTTCAATAAAATCAGGAATGAAAGTATACCCTCGTCTTTGTGGCTAACGACTTGCATGTTATTTGACGATATTAGAATAAATACTAACTTTATACGGTCGGTGCATTTATGATGAACTTTCAATATCCACTGGTCAAATCTCTTATATCGCGATTATAAAATGAGAGCTACGATTATTGTTATTATAGCTGCTTTATTAATAACAACTCTTGAGCTACGGGCACAGGAGCGAACGATTTGTGGCCGTGTTATCTCAGATTTGGACAAAGACCCTGTGCCTTTCGCCCTTATATGGGACAAAAATAATTTCACACTGGGTAAAACAGGTTTGGATGGCCGATTCAGGATAAACGTACCCGCGAATACTGAAGTGTTAGTATTCGGGTTCCTTGGTTTCGAACGCGCAAAAGTTTATTTAACAAGTAATTGCGATACGGTAGACTTGGTGTTGATGGAAGCAGCAACCTATGATTTTATGTCCTCACGAAAAATCGACAAGAAGCGGCTGGCTAGTTTCAAAAACTTAACTAATGTCTATTCACAGGCGTACCAGAAAGGCTTGTTCAGCCAACCGACCCCCTGTTACAACAGGGACTTCGAGCCGGAAAAACCTTCATTGGACAGCACACAAAGGAGGATTGAATGGGAAGGGCAACAGGCTAAATTGGCTTATTCAAAATTAACGATTGGTGATACGGTGCGAATTCCTTTTTTCATTACCCATAATGAACCTCGTTCCGATACCGCCAGTTTGGGTTATTATTCTTTGTCCCCATCAAACGCGGAAAATTATGACTACATAGTAAGAGGGGTAATTATTGACAAAAACAGGCACAAGCGCAGATATAACCTGGTTATTAAAATTACCGGCTGCGATTTATGCAAGCAACCAGCTAGGCTGCAAGGTCAGCCTATGAAAACTGACGAAGTATTTACTTACAACATGGGATATTTTAAAGTACTGACGGAATAGCCATATATTTTCAGATTTAATCAACATTCCCATCTTTCCGGACTTTTTCTTCTCCTTTCCACTAAAATAATTAGCAAAAGTTTTTATACATTTACAGCGATGTATGCCATAGTGGATATTGAGACTACCGGGGGGCATGCCAGCGCAAATGGCATCACCGAGATAGCCATATGCATCCATAACGGTAAAAAAGTAGTCGAACGCTATTCCACGCTGGTTAACCCAAAAAGGGACATCCCTATTTATATCAGCGCACTTACTGGTATCACCAACGAAATGGTACAGGATGCTCCGCCGTTTGAAGACGTGGCGCACGATATTTTTCACCTGCTGAACAATAAGATTTTTGTAGCGCACAACGTAAATTTCGATCATTCATTTGTGCGCTATCACTTGGCGACCGCCGGCTACGAGCTGCACTGCAATAAGCTATGTACCGTAAGACTGGGCCGCAAAATACTGCCGGGGCTTCCCTCCTATAGCCTGGGTAAATTGTGCCGGCATTTGGGTATCGAAAACGGGAGCCGTCACCGCGCGGCCGGGGATGCCGAGGCGACCTCAAAGTTATTTTCATTGCTTTTGCAAAGTGATAAGGAAAACCATTTCCAAAAGGCGCTGAAGCAAAACTCAAAAGAACAGGTTTTGCCGGCTAATTTGCCTAAACAGGATGTGGAAGCACTACCTTCATCGCCGGGGGTATATTACTTCCACGATCAAAAAGGCAAGGTGATCTATGTCGGCAAAGCCAAAAATATTAAAAAACGGGTATGCAGCCATTTTACCGGCAACAACCCGGGCCCTCAGCGGCAGGAGTTTTTAAGAAACATACACCACATTACCTTTCAGCTTTGCGGCACTGAACTGATTGCGTTTGTGATGGAAGCGGTAGAGATCAAACGCCTATGGCCGAAATACAACCGCTCCTTAAAGCGTTTCGAACAGGCCTACAGCCTGTACGCCTTTGAGGACCAGCGCGGGTACCTTCGCCTGGCCGTCGACAAGCACCGCAAAATGACCGGCTCTATTTATAGCTGCAACACCTTATTCGAGGGGCGCAGCATATTGCTTCGCCTGATCGAAGGCTATGAGCTTTGTCCAAAGTTGTGCTTCATTCAAAATAACACACAACCTTGCAGCGGTATAAATGGCGCCAGTTGCGCCTGCGAAGGCATGGAATCGCCGGAAGAATACAACAAAAAAGTAATGGCCGCTATTGAGGAATTAAACGAAGCGCTGCCCACCTTTGCGATCAGGGATGCCGGCCGTACTGATGACGAGCATAGTTGCCTGCTGATTGAAAAAGGGAAGTTTTATGGGATGGGGTATATTTCGCATTACTTTGACGTGGACAACCTGCAGCAGTTAAAAAATCACCTTACCCCTTATCCAGGCAACGACTATATCAGGGCGATGGTAGCCGGATACGCAACCAGATTTCCGGAGCGGAAAGTGGTGTTTTCTTAGGAAGAAAACTTGCGAAGTTTTGAGAACCTTCGTGAGTTTGCTGTTACAGTTAGATTATACCCGCTTTTTCCAACTCGTTTTCCATCTCCCACTGAATTTTCAGCGCTTCGGCGCGGGCGGCTTCGGCAAAGTCCTCTCCGTTTGAGGCGTATATGATCGAACGGGAAGAATTTACAATTAACCCGCAATCTTTGGTCATGCCGTATTTGCAAACCTCTTCCAGGCTGCCTCCCTGGGCCCCCACGCCGGGCACCAGCAGGAAGTTATCGGGCGCGTATTTACGGATACCGGAAAACTCTGATCCTTTGGTGGCGCCCACAACAAACATCAAACGATCGGGGGCTGCCCAGGTCACCGCCTTTTTAATTACCGCTTCATACAAAAACCCGCTTTCGGTAGTAAGGTATTGAAAATCTTTGCTGCCCCCCGAAGAAGTCAGCGCAAGCAGGATTACCCATTTGCCGGGATAATTTAAATAGGATAACACAGAATCATGCCCCATGTATGGCGCAACAGTTATCGCGTCGAAATTGAGTCCCGATGCATTTTCATCAAAAAAAGCCTTTGCGTACCTATCGGAAGTGTTGCCAATGTCTCCCCGTTTGGCATCAATAATGCTCAGGCAATCCTCAGGCAGGTATTTCCACGTCGCTGCGAGGCTTTGAAGGCCCTTGATGCCCTGTGCTTCGTAAAACGCGGAATTGGGCTTATAAGCGATACATAAGTCGCGGGTAGCATCTATTATCCGCCTGTTAAACTCAAATACCGGGTCGGGGTATTCCAATAAAAATCCGGGGATTTTCTCCAAATCCGGATCGAGCCCTACACATAAAAACGATTTTTTGAGTTTGATCTGGTCTATCAGCTGCAGGCGGGAAATCATTTAAGCAGGTATTTTTTAGTCCCGCAAAAAAACTAAAAATAAAATCAACTGTTGCGGTAAAAGGATATTTTTTTAATTAATTTTAATTTTCAAAATAAATTGAGTACAATTGCAGCGTTTTCCGTTGAATTTTTCTTGCACTAAAGAAACAATTTAAAACTCCAGGTTATTTTATCAATTAGTTACGTGGGTTTAGATGTTGCATAAACAGGTTGCAAAACAAATTTCCTTCATATTAAACATCTCCATGTCAACATGCATGATTTGCTAAATTAACAGAGGCCCGGATTATACCCAGGGTTGTTATTTAATACGATTTCGCCTTTAACACCAGTGAAAATAAATACAATCACAAAAAAATATTCTAACTAAAATTTTTCCTTGAACTATACTTCTTAATATGTTTGATACAAACGAATTGAACGACAAACTCGTTTCGGAATTACGCGATATTGCCAGGATGCTGGGCATCGCAGAAGCTGAAGAACTGAGAAAAGCGCAACTAATAGAGCGCATTGTTGAGCAGGAGCAGCTTATTGAAGCTGCCCGCACCCAGCAAAATACAGTAAATACCATATACACCCCAAAAGGCGCCGCAGCTGCTGAGCCCGAAAAAGTGCGAAAAAGGATTCGCACCGTTAAAAGTGTGAGCAAACCAAGGGTTGAAGTGCCCTTAGACGACACCAACTTATTTGACGAACCGGATGACGAGGTTGCAGCCGAAGAGGATGAAAACGAGCAGCTGGTTGCGGCTGGTGACGATGACAATTTTACAGATGATGAAAATATCGTTAAAAGCGACGACACCGGCACAGAAGGACGCGCCCAAAAATTTGACCGAAGGGTAAGCAGCCAAAATGCGCCGCAAAAATCGCAGGAGCCGGCAATCAATCTTGATTTCGACAATGTAATTGTAAACGAAGGTGTGCTGGAAATTATGCCGGATGGGTATGGATTCCTGCGTTCATCCGATTATAACTACCTTACTTCGCCCGACGATATATATGTATCGCAATCGCAGATCAAGCTATTTGGCCTGAAAACCGGAGATACCGTGCGCGGCAGTATCCGTCCGCCAAAAGAAGGCGAAAAATACTTCCCGCTGGTGCGGGTTGAGGCTATAAACGGCCGTGTTCCGGCCGAAGTGCGCGACCGGGTGCCATTTGACCACCTAACGCCGCTTTTCCCTTCGGAAAAACTGTCACTATTTACTGATCCGGGCAATTATTCAACCCGTATCATGGACCTGTTCTCTCCTATTGGTAAAGGACAGCGCGGCTTGATTGTAGCGCAACCAAAAACAGGTAAAACGATGCTGCTAAAGGATGTGGCCAACGCCATCGCTAAAAACCATCCCGAAGTTTACCTGATCATTCTGCTGATAGACGAACGCCCCGAAGAAGTTACTGATATGGCGCGCAGTGTACGGGCCGAAGTGGTGTCATCAACATTTGATGAGCCGGCTGAACGTCACGTCAAGATCGCCAATATTGTTTTGGAAAAAGCAAAACGTATGGTTGAATGCGGCCATGACGTCGTGATTCTGCTCGACTCAATAACCCGCCTGGCCCGTGCTTATAATACTGTGGCCCCGGCCTCGGGCAAAATATTATCAGGCGGTGTGGACGCCAATGCCCTGCATAAACCAAAAAGATTTTTTGGCGCGGCGCGTAATATTGAAGACGGCGGCTCATTGACCATTATCGCAACAGCCCTTACCGAAACCGGGTCAAAAATGGATGAAGTGATCTTTGAAGAGTTTAAAGGTACCGGTAACATGGAGTTGCAGCTTGACCGTAAACTGTCCAACAAACGCATATTCCCGGCTATTGATATTACCGCTTCGAGTACCCGCCGTGACGACCTGCTCCTCGACCGCGATACCCTGCAGCGTATTTGGATATTGCGCAATCACCTGGCCGATATGAACTCGCAGGAATCAATGGAGTTTTTACAGGGGCAGATCAGGGGAACTAAAACCAACGAAGAGTTTTTGATATCGATGAATTCGTGATGATTTCGAATTTCGGATGTTCGATTTCGGATTTAAACAATGTAAAATCGATGAATACGTTTAAATTTGAAATAAATCCGAAATCGAAATTTCGAAATCCGAAATAAAAAATACCTTCATGGTGTAATGAAAAACCGGGTAAAAAAACATGTGCCGAATGCCATTACCTGTGCAAACCTTTTCAGCGGATGCATAGGTATTGTTTTGGCCTTTAAAGGCGAACTCATCGGCGCAGCATACGCCATTTTTCTATCAGCTATTTTTGATTTTTTTGACGGCCTGGCGTCAAGGGTGCTTAAATCATTTTCGGGCATCGGCAAGGACCTGGATTCCCTGGCCGATATGGTAAGTTTTGGTGTATTGCCTGCGGTAATTATGTACCAATTGTTTTTGGAGGCACACCAGATAGATAAAGTTAGCAGCTGGTTAAACTTCGCTGCTTTTTTAATACCTGTATTCTCGGCACTGAGGCTGGCAAAATTTAATGTGGATACGAGGCAGGCTGAAAATTTTATAGGCGTGCCGACCCCGGCCAACGCTATTTTAATCGCCTCATTCCCGATGATCCTCGGTCATCATAATCGGTTCTTTACGCCATACCTGGCCAACCCTTATGTGTTGCTCGCCTTTGTGGTGGTAATGTGTTCGCTTTTGGTAGCAGAGATGCCCATGATGTCGCTGAAATTTAAAAGCACCGACTTCAATCAAAATATTTACCGCTATTTATTACTGCTGTTCTCCGCAATTCTGATACTATTTTTTAAATTTGCGGCTGTACCGGTGGTCATATTCATTTATATCATCTTGTCCATTATCCAATTCAAATTTGCAGATATCCCCATTGTAGACGGCGCCGAAAAAAATACCAAGATCGGCTCGTGACAGGTTTCTGCCAGTAAAAAAAGCTTATTGAAATGAAAAAATTCCAGGCTGAAATAGACGTAATGCCCAAAAAAGAAATTCTTGACCCGCAGGGTAAAGCTGTAACCGGGAGCATGAAAAACCTCGGTTTAACAGAAATTCAAAATGTGCGGATTGGCAAACACATTTCGCTCGAAATTGAGGCAGACAGCGCCGAAACAGCTCACAACAAAGTTGACCAGGCTTGTAAAAACCTGTTGGCTAACTTGATAATGGAAAGTTATAGCTTTAGCTTGCGCGCTGTAGAATAGTCGGAAGTCGGGAAAGACAGAAAGTCCGAAAGATGTTCTTTCTACAACTCTAATAATAACTGGATTTCGGGACCAACCGACCTCATTTGGAATAATAAAGCTATCTGATAATCCTTTTTGTCTTTCGGACTTTTCCGACTTTCGGACTTTCTTGACTCAGAGCTCCGCTTCTTTCTCGGCCTTGATCTGTATCAGTGAATTAATATTGTCGAGCACCACAATTTTAACATCTTCAAATTTCGATCGTAACAATACGGGGTCGGGAGCTCCCGCCTTAGCCATCAGTTCAACCTCCTGTATACTGGCCTGGCTTTGCGTCATGCCGAAAAAACCAAGGTTTGGTTTCAATTTATGAGCGGCAGCAGCAACAACACCCCAGTCATCGGCGGCAATCCCGGTGGTAATGGTGCCTAATAATTCAGGCGTGTGCTGTAAGAACATGTCGATCGACTCAACAATAAATTCCGTGCTCCCGTCAGCAATATCATACAAAAAAGAAAGATCGAGATCCTGTGGCATTAGATTTTGTGACATACAATTGTCGTTATTTCAAAAATATCTCTTTTTTACGATCAAATCATCAGAAAGTTCAGTTTTAAGCTGCAAAATATTTTTATTTAACACCGGATGTATCAAATCAGGCGCGATTTCGCTGAGTGGTTCCAGCGTAAAACGCCGCTTATGTAGCTCAGGGTGAGGAATATGCAGCCCTTCCTCGTTAATGATTTCTCCCCCGTAAAATAAAATATCTAAATCGATCGTACGCGATCCCCATTTTTCTTCTCTTTTCCTTCCCAGTTTTTTTTCGATGGCTAATATTTTTCCCAGCACCTCGCGCGGTAACAAATCCGTTTGCAAAAGAACTACCTGGTTAAGGTAGTCGGGAGCGTCCGTCTTCCCCCACGACTGCGTCTCGTATATGGCAGAGGCCTTTGTTATGGGGGCAATACCAGCTTCGATTTCCTCAATGGCCCGCACAAGAAATGATTGCCGGTCGCCAAGATTACTGCCCAGTAACAATAAAACCTCATGCATGTTGTAACAAATGTTATTGACCTTGCTCTTAATATTATTCGGTACCGAATTGCTAAGTTTGCATAATTAATAGATTTATAACACTTAATGAAACAATTCTTCAAATTTGTATTTGCCAGTATGGTGGCCATTATTATCACGAGCATACTTTTTGTCCTGATAATTGTGGCCATTATAGCTGCCTCCGGCGACAAAACTGTTGATGTTGAGCCCAACTCCATTCTGCAAATTTCCTTCAATGTCCCGGTAACTGAGCGTACGCCTGACGACCCGCTTGTTAAACTGGGAATTTCTGATCCGAAAGCCATCGGTTTGAACGAAGTGCTCGCCGATATTGCAAAAGCGAAAACCGACAAACATATAAAAGGCATTTTTTTGGATGAAAGCGCCTTTACACCTGCACAAGCCACTTCAGAAGAAATACGGAATGCCCTGATCGATTTTAAGACCTCCGGGAAGTTTGTTATTGCCTATTCGGAAATTTATGAACAAAGCTTTTATTACCTTGCCTCGGTTGCCGATAAAGTATACATCAATCCAAAAGGTATTTTCCTTTTTCATGGTTTTAGCGAGCAGATCACTTTTCTGAAAGGCGCATTGGATAAATTAGGCATCGAAGCGCAGATCATCAAAGTGGGCACCTACAAAAGCGCCGTCGAGCCTTTTTTCCTTACCAAAATGAGCGCGGCCAACAAATTGCAGGTAACGTCCTATCTCGGTTCAATGTATGACCATTTTTTAAGCGGGATCGGTGAAAGCCGCCATATAAGCAAAGATTCGTTATTTGAAATTGCCGACAATTTGAAGATCAGGTTCCCCGAAGATGCATTGAAATACCACCTGGTTGACGGCATGAAATATAAGGACGAGGTTTTAGACGAATTAAAGCAGCGCACCGGGGTTGACTATAAACGCGATATCAAAACAGTGAACTTAATTGATTACGCAAAGGCGATACCTGAAACCGACAAAAAAGACAAAAAAGAAAGTAAGAACCAGGTAGCGATTATTTACGCATCAGGCGATATTATCGGCGGCGACGGCGATGATAACAGCATTGGCTCCGAAAGAGTGTCGAAAGCCTTGCGCGATGCGCGTTTAAATGACAATATAAAGGCAGTGGTTTTCCGCGTTAATTCTCCGGGCGGCAGTTCGTTGGCCTCGGATGTGATCTGGCGCGAAGTAATGCTGACTAAAAAAGCAAAACCTGTTATTGTGTCCATGGGCGACTATGCAGCTTCCGGCGGGTATTATATTTCCTGTGCGGCAGACTCCATCTTCGCTGAACCAAATACGATTACCGGCTCTATCGGCATTTTTGCGGTGCTGCCCAATATGCAAAAGTTTTTTAATGATAAACTCGGCGTGACTTTTGATGGCGTAAAGACGGGTAAGTATGCCGATTTAGGCGACATCAGCCGGCCGCTAACCCCCGAAGAAAGGGACATTTTGCAAAACGAAGTAAACCATGGATACGACGATTTTACAAAAGCAGTAGCCAGTGGCCGTAAGAAAACACAGGAATATATCAACAGCATTGGCCAGGGCCGCGTATGGACCGGCGAACAAGCTATAAAGATAGGCCTGGTTGACCGGTTGGGCAATATTAGTGATGCCATCAAATCGGCTGCAAAAATGGCGGGCTTAAAAAATTACCGGCTGGAATACTATCCGGAACAAAAAAGCATTTTTGGTAAATTCGGCTCGGATATGAGCGAGCAAATGAAGGTGCGCGCCATAAAATCGGAGCTGGGCGTCGATTACAAATACTATGAGCAACTGAAAGGGGTTACCCAAATGATGCGCACCCCGCAGGCGAGATTGCCTTATACCATATCGATTAATTAGTTTTTATTTATATTTTGATTGGAAAAGCCGCTCGCGTTGCGGGCGGCTTTTTTGTTGTTTATAGCTAATTTTGAGAATGAATTATCCTTTTGCTTTTTATACTTCTCACTGTCAATTCTACATTTTTGACAAGGATGCACCGACCGAAAGCGATTTGATAACTATTTGGACCAAAGAGGCTCATAGTGACAGATTGATTGTAGGAAAAATCATTCTGGTTGCAATAACGGAATGTTACGGCCCCGTAAGGGGCGAGTTAAATTTGGTTGAAAATGCAAATAATGATTTAAGTTTAGATGAATATGATCATATCGTGGAAGCAGGTTTAGAAGTTAAATCAGGAATAATTCAGATTTTAGACTGTCCAACCAACGGGGTTCACTTAGAATTGACAGTAATACCCGGGATATATAGAGCGCGAATATATTCTTCTAATCTCGCCTCAGTTGTCGGTGACGAAGGCGAGGATTTCTATAAGGTGGAAATCTGGCCTGGAACAACGTTAGAGCGGAGGGTTCTAAAACGTTTTAGTCGCGCTGGTCAATGAAGCCCAAATAACAATTCGAAAAACAGTTCGCATTCCATCTTCCTTTCGTATTTTTACGCGTCGATCAATTATGGAAAACAAACCCATATCCCGCAAGCTTCGTATGCTGTCGCAACTTATGGAGTTGCACGAGGAAAACCCGTTCAAGGTTAAATCGATCGCCAACGCCGCGTTCAAAGTGGACAAACTCCCCTATCCTGTAAAAAACAAAACTACTGCCGAGCTGGAGAAGATAGATGGCATAGGCAAAAGTACGGCAACCAAAATAACCGAATTGCTGGAAACCGGCGCCATAGCCGAAATGGAGGCCCTGCTGGCTAAAACCCCGCAGGGCGTAGTAGAGATGATGGGCATAAAGGGCATCGGCGCCAAAAAAGTAGCCACAATATGGAAAGAGCTCAATATCGAAAGCCTTGGCGAACTGTATTATGCCTGCAATGAAAACCGCCTGGTGGAGGCAAAAGGATTTGGCCTGAAAACACAGGAAGATGTCCGCAATGCGATTGAATTTACGATGGCCAGCAATGGGAAGTTTTTATATGCGCAGGTGGTTGCCATCGCGAATGAGCTGACTGATCAATTAAAACGTATTTTTCCGGCTGCCTTAATTGAATGTGCGGGATATTTTCGCCGTTGCTGCGAGATCATCAGCAAGCTGGTTATTGTTTTGGGCGACGATGATGCTCAAAATGTCCTGGCTAAACTGGCGGCATCGGAGTTTTTATCAGATATAACACGCGAAGGCGATCATATATCCGGAAAATTACCGAACGGGCTGGTGGTTGAGATCATTTGTGCGGAAGGGCAGCATTATTTTCAAACCTTATTTGAGCAAACCGGCGATGAAGGGTTTGTAAAGGCGGTATTGTCCAGGATCGTAAACAAAGGTGACACTCCTGGAAGTGAAGCCGGCATTTTTGAAAAGGCTGGATTAGCCTTCGTGGCGCCCGAATTACGCGACGGGACAACCTTCATCGGCAAAGCTGAAACAGGTTCCCTGCCAACCCTTATAACCTATGGTGACCTGCAGGGCACACTGCATAACCATAGCACCTGGAGCGACGGGATAAATACTATCGAAGAAATGGCCCTTTACTGCCGCGACGAATTAAAACTGCAGTACCTGGGTATGTGCGACCACAGCAAAAGCGCGTTTTACGCAAAAGGCCTGAGCATCGAACGGGTTTTACAACAGCACGAAGAGATCGATCACCTGAATAAAAATTTAGGCGGCTTTAGGATATTCAAGGGGATCGAGTCGGATATTTTATATGATGGATCACTGGATTACCCGGATGAAATATTAAAACGCTTTGATTTTATAGTGGCTTCCGTTCACTCTGTCCTGAAAATGGACGAAGAAAAAGCTACGTCGCGTTTGATCAAAGCCATCGAAAATCCGCATACTACGATTTTAGGGCACCCAACCGGCAGACTTTTGTTGAGCCGAAGCGGTTACCCGATCAACTATAAAAAAGTGATTGACGCCTGCGCTGCCAACCAGGTAGTTATCGAAATAAATGCCAATCCGCTCCGGCTCGACCTGGACTGGCGCTGGCACCAGTATGCACTTGACAGAGGCGTTTGGCTGTCGGTTAACCCGGATGCACACCGGAAAGAAGGTTTTTTAGATATGCATTATGGTATATTAGTTGCCCGTAAAGGTGGGCTTTATAAAGAGAAGTGTTTGAACGCTTTGTCGAGGCTGGAAATTGAAACATTTTTCAAGTCGCTAAAAAGCGAAAAACTCACGAACATTCAGTTGAATTAATGAACCTGAAAAGTAAAGTTATAGAACTGCAGTCGGCTGCCAAGAGGCCCTCTGTCCTCGTTATCGGAGACCTGATGGTCGACCATTATGTCTGGGGAACGGCAACGCGTCTTTCTCCTGAGGCTCCTGTACCGATTGTAAACGTAAAACGAGAAACAACCACCCTGGGAGGCGCCGGTAACGTAGTGCAAAACCTGGTGGCTTTGGGTGCTCATGTTGCCGTGGCCGGAGTCATTGGCAATGATGCTTCGGGCAAAGACTTGATCGGCATATTGGAACAGGAGGGCGTAAAAACCAATGCGATCATTCGGGATGGTCTGCGCCCTACCACTGTAAAGACACGGGTTTTGGCCGGTAGCCACCAATTGGTAAGGGTTGACCGCGAGGTAACTGATGCGATATCGCCCGAGGTTGAAGAAGAACTGATATTAGCGCTCAAAGCAAATATTGAGGGCGCAGATATCGTTATTTTTTCCGATTACAACAAAGGACTATTCGCGCCGGAGTTGACGCAGCGGATGATCGGCATTGCCACTGAACACCAAAAGAAAGTAGTGATTGATCCCAAAGGATTGAATTACGAAAAATACAAGGGCGCCTATATCATTAAACCCAATCGCAAAGAGTTGGCCGAAGCCTCCAAAACTGAAAAGATCAACAATATTACGGAACTGCGCAACGCGGCAAAGACCATATTCGATCAAACTAACACCACTTATCTCATAGTCACATTGTCAGAAGAAGGGATGGCTATCGTTACTGAGCGGTCGAGCAAGTTGTTGCCGGTAAAAGCTACCGAAGTTTTTGACGTTACCGGCGCTGGTGATACCGTGATAGCTACCATAGCCTATTTTGTAGCAGCCGGGTTTTCGGTGGAGGAATCATGTGAATTGGCTAATCATGCCGCTGCAATTGTGATCAGGCATATCGGCAGCGCTACAACTACCGTCGATGAAGTCCTAAAAGACATGGAGGATTAGCCAGGAATGAAACACGATACTCAAGAAATACTCCTCGGCAAAATACTCGACCTACAGGCTGCCAAAAACAAGGTGATCACCTGGCAGGCAGAAGGCCAGAAAGTTGTTTTTAGCAACGGCGTATTCGATCTGCTGCATATCGGGCACCTTACTTACCTGGCTAAAGCCGCAGCGTTGGGCGATAAATTGATTATCGGGCTGAATTCAGACAGTTCTGTAAAACGGATCAAAGGCGAGGACCGGCCCGTAAACGACCAAAACAGCCGCGCAGCCTTACTGGCGGCCCTTTTTTTTGTCGATGCCGTCACCGTATTCGATGAAGACACCCCCCAAAACCTGATCACGACACTTTTACCCGATATTTTGGTAAAGGGTGCTGATTATGCTATTGAAAATATTGTCGGTGCAAAAGAAGTGCTGGCAAACGGCGGCGAAGTGAAAACCATCACCTTTGTCGACGGCTACTCCTCCACTTCTATCATCAATAAGATCAGGAGCCGTACATGAAAATATTGGTGATCCGGTTTAGTTCGATGGGCGATATCATTTATACCACGCCGGTTGTTCGATGCCTGAAAAAGCAACTGCCGGGCGCCGAAATCCATTTTTTAACCAAGCCGGCCTTTAAATATATTTATGACAATAATCCTTATGTCGATAAATTACTGTTGCTAAAAGACAGTCTGTCTGATACCATTGCAGAAATAAAAGCCGAACGTTACGACTATATTATCGATCTGCATAACAATCTGCGCACATCAATAATTAAGCTACGGACCGGTATAAAATCGTCGACCTATAAAAAACAACAGCTGCGCAAATGGCTCAGCTTAAAATTTAAGTTAAAACTTGTTCCGCCGATACACCTTGTAGAACGCTATTTAAAAGCAGTCGCATTCCTGGGGATAAAAAATGATAACCAGCCAATAGATTATTATTTAAAAGCGGACCACCGGTTGGATGAGCTGCTCCCGCCCTCACACCAAAAAAATTATGTGGCCTTTGTGATCGGCGCTACACATTTTACTAAACGGATGCCTAATTACAAGATCGCCAGCATTTGCCGGCAGCTTGAGCACCCCGTTGTTTTGCTTGGAGGAAACGACGTGAAAGCGAACGGTGACAAAGTGGCCGCAAACGCCCCTAACGCTTACAACGCGTGCGGAATAACAACATTGGACGAGTCGGTTTTCCTCGTATCAAAAGCAAACAGCGTCATTGGCTTTGATACCGGCTTAACCCACATTGCTGAAGCTTTCGAAGTGCCAATCGTTTCAATCTGGGGTGGCACTGTACCTGAGTTGCTCGGTGTGCAGCCTTATAAAGTAAAACAAGCGTTAGTTGCCGAAATTGACCTGCCCTGCCGGCCATGTTCAAAATTTGGGCTGGAGAAGTGCCCGCTGGGGCATTTTAAGTGTATGATTGATATGCCGGAGGAGCCGATAGTCCATTTCGCGAACAAATAATGTATTTAAACCGCAACTTTTAGCCTCACTGCTTGTTGAGAAAAATATTAACATTTTTTGTTAAGACAATGTTTAATTGCTTGGCTTTTCGTTATTTTACAATATGAAAAAGCTGCTCCTGATACGGCATGCCAAAGCGGAAAAAGAAACCGGCGGAAAAGACTTCGACCGGCCGCTAAAATACCCTGGTATCCAGGATGCGCGTTTCATGGCTGACCGCGTAAAAGAAGCAGGTATTGTGCCGCAGTTTGTTGTTACCAGCCCGGCTTTGCGCACGCTTACCACTGCCGAGATATTTGCCGATGCTTTTAAGCTGGCTAATCCTAAAGAAGAAAAATCACTCTACGAAGCCAGCCAGCAAACCTGGCTGAAAGTGATTAACCGCCTGCCCGTTCAATACGATGTGGTAGCGGTGGTCGGCCATAACCCGGGAGTTGCCAATATACTTTACTATTTGACCGGCGAAACACGAGAGGTCCATACTTCCACAACTGCCCTTATCGAATTTGACCTCGACAAATGGTCCGAAATCAGCGGTGATACCGGCAAAATCACCTACTACTGCTCTCCAAAGGACCTATAGCCATCTTTATTAATTTAGCGAATAAACTTTGCCCGGCAGTGCGCGGATATATCCCTGCATTTCCATATTGAGCAAGTTCATGGCCAGTGCGCTGGTGGGCATATTGGTTTTTATGGTCAGGTCATCTATCGCAACGGGCCCGCTGTTTTGCCGCAGCACATCGAAGATCGTTTGTTCATCGCGCGAAAGGTCAATCGGCAGCATAAATTGTTCTACCGGTTTCGCCTCATTGGTTTTTTCCCAGCCCATGCTATAGGCCAGGTCCGCGGCGCAGGTAAGCAGTTGGGCTTTATTATTTCGGATAATAAAGTTACAGCCTTCAGAATAATCGTCCCCAACCCTGCCCGGGAAAGCAAATACATCCCGGTTATAGGAGTTGGCGATTTCCGCCGTGATCAGCGCGCCGCCTTTTACGCCGGCTTCTATCACCACGGTGGCGTCAGCCATGCCGGCCACGATGCGGTTACGCTGGGGAAAGTTCTCACGATCTGGTATGGTGCCCGATGGGTATTCTGACAGTAAAGCGCCGTTCAGCAACATCTTGTCAGCGGTGGATCGGTTTTGCCCAGGATAAAGTCTGTCCAGCCCATGCCCTAACACCCCAACCGTTGGCATATCAAGCTTTACAGCCTCTTTGTGCGCAGTCACATCTATCCCTAAGGCTAGCCCGCTAACGATGAGCACATTGTATTGCTGCAACTCTTCCACCAGCTGCCGGCAAAGCTGTTTGCCATAATCAGTAGCGTTGCGGGTGCCAACAATACTTACCACATGCTGCACATTTAAATTGGCATTGCCCTTTGAAAAAAGCAGCACCGGCGAATCGTTACAATTTTTCAGTCGTTTTGGGTATGCGCTGTCCGTATAAAAAATAACTTCGATACCGTTTTTTTCTATAAATTTTAGCTCCTCTTCGGCTTTCTCCAGCGCCTCCCTAAAATTTAACTGGCTGATAATCTTCTCACCAATACCTGGCACTCTCAGCATCTTTCCTGGGGTAGTTTTGAACACCGACTCCGCATCCCCGAAATGGCTCACCAGCATTTTGGCCAGCGTTGGGCCGACACTTTTTATATACGTTAAGGCTACCTGGTGCAGTTGCGACATGATAAAAGATTGATCGTGCTAAAATACAAAATCCTAATAATTTTAGCAAAATAAATAAAACATAAGTTGTGTGATTCACCAAATTTTTCCAGTCAAAAATAAATTTCGAAAAAAAACTATAAAAATAGTTTGCAAACTATAAAAATAGTTGTATGTTTGTTTAACTATAAAAATAGTTTGCTATGAACGTCAAAGAATTAACCAAAGCAGAAGAACAGATCATGCAGATCCTGTGGCAACTCAAAGAGGCCATCGTAAAAGACATCCTCGACCAAATGCCCGAGCCTAAACCTGCCTACAACACCGTCTCTACTGTGGTTCGGGTGCTGGAAGGTAAAGGTTTCATCGACCATAAAGCTTATGGCAACTCGCATGTTTATTTCCCGCTGGTGGCAGAGGCCGATTATAAACAGTTCACCTTTGATAAGATGATGAAAAACTATTTCAACAACTCGTACCAAAGCCTGGTATCTTTCATCGCCAACGAAAAAAAGTTGAATATTAATGAACTGGACGAACTAAGCACCTTGCTGGAAAACCTTAAAAACAAAAGATCATGAACTGGATGCGCTATTTGTTAGAAGCTAATTTATACCTGGTGGTATTTTACCTGCTGTACCGATTATTGCTCAGCCGCGAAACGCATTATTCGCTTAACCGCGCCTACTTGCTGTTTGGTTGTATCGTCGCATTTGTGCTGCCGGTATTGCAACTCGGCTTTTTAAAACCGGCCGAACCACTGACAGTTATCAGGGTAATTCAGATGCCGGTTAACGCGGTGATCGCTGCCGCAAGCCCAGTGCATTCAGCCGCAGTGCCCCATTTTACCTGGAAGGAAGGGGCTTTGTACTTATACTTCGCCGTGGTGTTTGTTTTCGCAGTATTATTGGCTGTTAAGCTGGTGCGCCTGCTGATTCTTACCCAAAAACCGTCGTGTGCAGGCAATAAACACTATAAATTGGTCGAGATCAACAACTCAGCAACTGCTTTTTCCTTTTTCAGCACAGTGTTTATCGGCACCGAAACAAGCAACCGCGAAACGATTGTCCGGCATGAGCTGGTACATGTCAGGCAAAAACATTCTGTCGATATTTTATTGCTGGAAATTATCCGCATCATTAACTGGTTTAACCCCATCGTTTATCTGCTGCAAAACAGCCTAAAAACAGTGCACGAATACATTGCCGACGAAAAAACCGCCGCAATAGAAACCGACACCCTGGCTTACTCCACATTTTTGGTCAATAATGCTTATGGCGTCGGCGGGCCATCCGTCGCCCATTCCTTTTTTAATAAAAACCTTTTAAAACAACGTATCATCATGCTGCATCAAAAACGATCGGGTAATTTAGCCAGGCTAAAGTACCTGTTAATCCTCCCGGTTTGTGCCGGCCTCCTTTGCATTTCAACGCTGGCCTTCAGTAAAACTTATGGCTGGGTCGACCTTGTGCCGGGCCATGTAAAAACAGGCCTTTATCCGGGGCTGCACGTACAACAAAGCAAACCCGACACGAATACGTTTAAGTACAAAGGCAAGGATTTCGTTTATAAAAATGGAAATACGACGTCAAAGGGTTATGGTTATAAAGAAACCGGCTATTTGGTGCGGGGCAAAACGGATTTCAGGGTAATCATCATCGAAAAAAACGGCAAACAAACCGTCTATCTAAAAAGCAACTGTACACCTGCTGAAATTAAAATGCTGAACGAAAAGTACGGTTACATTTTTCCTTCGATGGATATTTTTATCAAACTGCCACCCCCACCGCCCGCGCCTGGCCCTCCCGCTAAACCTCACGGGCCAAATGCAGCTAAGTTACCGCCGCCAGTACTGCCGCTCGATACTTCCGCACCCGTGGCGCCGGTTAACCCGCAAACGCCGCAGCCGCCTATGGCGCCTTACATCATTCTTTCGGGCCCATTTGAGCACCTGGGTAAATTTCTTAGCCGGAATGTACTGTATCCCACAGCAGAATTTAAAAACCGAACAATGGGAAGCGCCGTCATTAAATTCGATATCAATGCCGATCACAAGATAGCTAATGCCAGTTTGGCAAAAGGCTTTGCCGCCGCCTGTGATGATGAAGCTTTATCCGTTGTGAAACGCTTTGATGAAACGATAGACAAAGTCCCGGGGACTTACAAATTAGCCATTACTTTTTATCTTAACGGTTTGAAGACACCCGAGCCTGCATCGGCCAGGCTTAACACCGACCCATCTTTTATTGGCGAAGTAGTAATTGAAATGTACCCTAATTAAATTTGGGTTAAGCCATTAGCTATCAGGTGAGTTTGCTGAACAGTATGCTTTAAATAAGATTAGAGAGACTTACGAAGTTTTGAAAACTTCGCAAGTCTTGTCTTTCAGGCTTTTATATACACCACCTGTTTCGTCTCAAAAAACTCCCCTTCATAATAATCTTTCAGATGAAATTGCTGCACCGCTAAACCCGATTCAGCAATTTCTTCACTTAAATCGCCACCTTTTAAATAGAGTATACCATTAGATAGCGTATTTTTGGATTGCTTATTAAACTTCCCCTTCACCCAGGGATAAAACTCCTTCAGGCGCGTTACAGCGCGCGACACCACAAAATCAAATTTCTCATTGATCTCTTCCGCCCGTTTATGAAATGCTTTAACATTGGTAAGCCCCAACGCCGCCACCACCTCGTTCACTACTTTTATTTTTTTGCCGATAGAATCCACCAGGTAAAATTGTGTTTCGGGGAACAATATGGCCAGCGGGATACCCGGAAAACCACCACCCGTACCAACGTCGAGCACCTTTTCTCCGGGTAAAAAAGAAATTACTTTGGCAATGCCCAGCGAATGCAGCACGTGCCGCTCAAAAAGCTGGTCGACATCCTTGCGGGATATGACATTGATCTGGTTGTTCCAGTGCCCGTAAAGCTGGGGTAATCGGTTAAATTGCTGAAGTTGTTGTGCCGTTATGTGGGGGAAATATTTAACGATCAGCTCAGATGTCATCCCGGTTAAACTTGTTGATGATATTGCCGAGCAGGTAACGCGCCCGGAACAGTTGGGCCTTTACTGTACCCAGCGGTAAATCCAATTGCTGGGCGATTTCCTCGTACGAAAGCTCGTCAAAATACCTTAGCGTGATCAGGTTACGGTAACGACTGGGTAAGCTGTCAATAAGTATTTTCAGTTCCTGGGTTTGCTGTTTTTTTATCGACGTCTCTTCCGGGTTCAGCACATCCGCTTTTATCTGCAATTGTTTTTCCTCGCCGTCCTCATCCATCATCCCGTGGATTGACATCGTATTCAATTTTTTTTTGCGGATAAAATCGATACAGTTATTGGTGGCCACACGGAACAGCCAGGTACTAAAGGCAAACTCCGGCTGGTATTTATCCAGTTTTTCAAATGCTTTGGCAAAGGTTTCAACCGTGAGGTCCATCGCATCCTCCTTGTTGTTCACCATTTTAAGCACCATAAAATAAATCGAATCCTTGTAGCGGTGCATCAGGTCGGCATAGGCTTTCTGATCGCCCCCGCGCGCTTTTACCACAAGGTGAAAATCATTTTTAGCGTTTTCGGTAAAGTTCGAATTTATTTCCATTTAGTAGTTTTTATAAAAGTCCCGATAAGGCCAAAAGTATTTAAGTAAAGGTAATAAATCATATCCAAAAATGGTAAATACCATACTAAATCCTTACCCTCAAATCGCTTAAAAAGTTTACTGTAAATAATCAGTTGAAAAATCAACCTAAACATAAACAAACCGAGCGCTAACCAGGGCTCAAAGTTGAAAATTAGGCATAATGTTAATAAAATATAAAACAGTACACCGCTCATCGCGTCCACACTTAGCAGGCGCCGGTGCCGGGCCTTATACAGTCCACCTACCCCGAAATGCCGCTTTTTTTGCCTGAACCAGGCCCCAAGCGAAGTTTTGGCGTCGGTATAAACAAAGGCGTCAGGGTGTATCTCGATGGTCGTATTATCCGGCGTGGCGTTCTGGTTCACAAACAGGTCATCATCGCCGGATAGCACGTGCATGTGCGATGCAAAACCTTTATTGGCAAAAAAAACCGTTTTGGTATAGGCTAAATTTCGCCCGATGCCCATATAAGCATCGCCCATCAGCGCTGCCGACAGGTAATTAATGGCCGTCTTGATCGTCTCGAACCGGATAAAAGGGTTTAAGAAATTCCTGATCCGATTATATGGCGAATACCCCAGCACAATTTCAGCCCCGCCGGTAAAATTGGCCGCCATCCGTGCTATCCAGTCGGCCGAGGCTGGCCGGCAATCCGCATCCGTAAACAGCAGGTATTCGTTTTTAGCGGCTTTTATTCCCAGCGTAATGGCAAACTTTTTACCGGTTTTAAAGCGCACATGCTCGGTTATGGTAACCACT
>Ga0302185_10000940_pt1 | contig 21345 bp, 22 predicted proteins | sample II_Bog_E1_1_FD_200231 | JGI IMG/M metagenome (GOLD analysis project Ga0302185, IMG submission 200231) | Peat permafrost microbial communities from Stordalen Mire near Abisko, Sweden - II_Bog_E1_2 | ecosystem: Environmental > Terrestrial > Soil > Wetlands > Peat | place: Sweden: Abisko... | reverse complement strand
ATTAGCTTCCTAAACGGCAGGAATAAACATATCTCGCCCTCCTCTTCAGCCGCTATTACTCCCGGGAAGTAAACAAACGCAATCCCATTACCGGTAAAATATACATTGTCCGTAAGCGGTATATCTTCTACACGTAACCTTCCCGAAAGCGGGCCATTGTTTGGGATACCAAATGCTTTACGGGCTTGGTCATTAAGCAAAGGGACAAGTACTGTACCGTTCACATCCATTATATCTTTCACTTGCCATTGTTTCTTTTGCTGCATGTCTATGCAAGCATATGTGCTCCTGAAATGGCTGCCCATAACCCCACCCCCTGTGCGCTCAGATGCCTCGAGTTGCAATACCAGCATGCCGCCACTATTATAAAGCACCTTCATTCGCCGGGTATGCTCAAAATTATACTCCCAGTCTTCGTGTGCTTCCCGGTCTATCTTCATATCTGCAAGCAGCTTTTCAAAATTGTCGAAGTACTTTTTATCCTCTAATAAAACATAGTCGCTGATATTTTGCTCATGCCCTGTGCCGCCACCTAAAAAATGCAATATGGATGAGCTTAGAAAATTGGCATCTGCTTTATTCATTTCAGCACCGGGCTGCAACAACTCATAAAATGTTGCCGCAGTTACGTGTACCACCTCCTTCCGCTCCTCCTTGCTATCACCTTTCAATACTACGTCCAAAGGATATGTGCCGGTAGGATACTCTTCTTTCATATCAATATCAGTCGTTTTCTTTTTGTCGCCACTTACCCATTTGCCTTTAGCTGTACCATATTGTATACTCAATTGCCAACTGTCTTTTGCAGTGCTATCATCCTGCGGTCTTTGCTGTGAGTTATCCTCAATAAGATTCACACTATTGCCATCTGCACCTTGCGCGGCAGCAGCCAGATCAATTATCACCCCCTCATTTGGATAATAATAAGACCCCTGTACCTTTTTGCCGGCGCATTGCAAATTCACTACTATCTGCTTCCCGTCTTTAGTGCCGGAATAATGCTTATACCATGCTTTTTTTAACGCATTATCTTCTGTACTATGCTTATTGTTGCGAGAATCAGTATTTTTACAACCAGCATATGATAGACAGGTCAATAAAACTGAGAGTAATATCTTTTTTGCTGCCATACTATTATTCATAATTAACTAAATTAATAAAAGAAATTCATAGCCAAACTATAAATGACCTGCAATGCTCCAAATTAACTTTGACCCATTCCCTATCCTCACCACTGAACGGCTCTTATTGAGGCAAATGAATAATGGCGATGCCAATGAAATATTCTTCCTCCGTTCAGACGATGAAATGCTGAAGTATGTGGGCAGGCCGAAAGCAACGTCGATAGAGGAGATATTAAAATGGATTGAAATGGTGAATGATACCATCGTTAAAAATGAAGGTATCAACTGGGCGATAACACTACACAACGAGCCCAAGCTCATAGGCATTATCAGCTTCTGGAGAATAGACAAACAACATCATCGCGCGGAGGCGGGTTATGTGCTGCACCCTGACTACCAGAAAAAAGGCATTATGGACGAAGCCCTGAAAACTATACTACACTACGGCTTTCATACACTCAAATTCCATTCGGTAGAAGCAAACATAGACCCTGAAAATACTGCATCCAAACACCTGCTGGAGCATAACGGCTTTGTCCGTGAAGCCTACTATAAAGAGAATTATTTCTTCCAGGATAAATTCTGGGACTCGGCTATTTATTCGTTGCTGACGCCGGTGAAGTGATGTATCGGTCGCCCACTATTTTAACCCTAAGTGTAACCTCATTGCTTCTTCAATCTGGATTATATAGGCGTCCGGTAACATACCGATAGATTTAACCTGTTTTATCAAGCGTTCGAATTTGGTCAGCTTTTGCTTTCGAATCTTTGGGTAAATCGCCTATACCCTTTGCCAGCAAAACTTCAAAGGAAAAAACATGAGTGGTATTAGAAGTTAGAGGAACTACAGTTACCACATTGTTATTTGTGTTGTTGACATCATTAGAAACAACTACAACCGGCCGTGTTTTACGTATCTCACTGCCTACTGTGGGATCAAGGTCAGCTAACCAAATAGAACCACGTTTAATATTCATCGTCCCACCCCTCCAGATCTGTATGATGAAAGTCTCTTGTTAGCCCAATATTTTCAGTAGCCGCCATACGATATTCATCGGCCAGTGATTTAGGCTTATCCATCTCTTTCAGTTTCGAGCGCAGTAGGTCGATAATATACGTTTCCACATTACCTGTGATACGTTGCACTTTGTCTGCAAGATCATCAGGAATATGAAGTTTGATCGTCGTCATTGTACAAAAATAAGAAATAATAAATTTATTAGTACTAAAATGATGCATTCCAGTCAATAACCCCCGTATTATGTATCTATATTTTATTCATGATCCCACAAACAAAAAAACCATCGCGAGGGGATGGTCTTTTTGCTGTCTAAATTTGTCTAAATAGAACATTATGTATTGCACTCTTACTAACTGCAACCTGTAGTTGTACCGCAATTGGGGCACATGTAACATGTACCATTCCTTAGCGTTATATTGCCGCAATTACGGCATACCGGCGCATCTGCACTGGTGCCCATCAGCTTCTTCATTTCAAGGCTGTTTTGTTGAGCGTTTACGCCCACTGCTACTGGTGCCATTGCGTTCTTTGGCTTCTGTGCAGGTTGGGGTGATTGTGGTGCCGTAACCCTTACCTGGGATAGCTCCAGTTGTATGGCTTCCATTTCCTGCTGGTGTGTGCGCCTGTTCGGGTCAGGTACATGTACCAGGTCATCACGGTCCAGGTATTCATAAGCCAGGAGGCGGAAGATATAATCCAGTACAGATGTTGCGGTCTTGATATTCGGATGGTCCACAATACCGGCCGGTTCAAAACGGGTAAACGCAAATTTGTCTACATATTCTTCCAGCGGCACGCCATATTGCAAGCCTACTGATATGGCTATAGCAAAGCTATTCAGCAAGCTGCGCATGGTAGCACCTTCCTTGGCCATATCCACAAATATTTCGCCCAATGTACCATCACTGTATTCACCTGTGCGCAGGAATATTGCCTGGCCGCCTACTTTGCCTTTTATGGTGTAACCACGGCGTTTTGCAGGCAGCTGTTTGCGCTCCACTATGCGGCTCAGTTCGCGTTTCAGTTGGGTATCAGGGCTTTCCTGTACACGCCTGTTAACTTCTTCCAGCAGCTCACCCACTGTAAGCTTGCTCATATCTACGATCTGGCTCACTTCGGCTTCAGCTACTTCTGTTTTCTTTTCTTTTTTATCGCTCTTGTTGCTCAGTGGCTGGCTCAGTTTAGAACCATCACGGTAAAGCGCACAAGCTTTCAGGCCCAGCTGCCAACTCAGGTAGTAGCAATCTTTTATTTCATCTATCGTTGCCTCGTTTGGCAGGTTGATGGTTTTAGAGATAGCACCGCTGATGAATGGCTGCACAGCACCCATCATACGGATGTGGCCATGTGCATGTATAAACCTTTGTCCTTTCTTGCCACATTTGTTAGCACAATCAAACACAGAAAGATGCTCATCTTTCAGGAATGGTGCGCCTTCTATGGTCATTGTACCGCATACATAATCGTTGGCAGCATCAATCTCTGCATCAGAGAAACCTAAAGACTCCAGCAGGTTAAAGTCAGGTGCAAAATATTGCTCCGGTGTGAAGCCTATGCGTTGCAGGCACTCTTCGCCCAGGTTGTAATGGTTGAATACAAAGCCTATTTCAAAAGCGCTTTCTACAAGTGTATCCAGTTTCTTAAGTTCTTCACCTATAAAGCCCTTTTCGCTCAGGCTCTGATGGTTGATGTATGGCGCCCCTGCAAAAGTGCCATGTCCTTTGGCATATTTCACTATAGCATCCTGCTGCTCTGGCGTATAGCCCAATTTCTTCAGTGCAGCAGGTATAGACTGGTTAATGATCTTAAAATAACCACCACCGGAAAGTTTCTTGAATTTTACCAGCGCAAAGTCTGGTTCTACACCTGTGGTGTCACAATCCATTACCAGGCCAATAGTGCCTGTTGGCGCTATTACCGTGGCCTGTGCGTTGCGGTAGCCATATTGCTCACCATATTGCACGGCATCATCCCATGCCTTGGTAGCCGCCTTCAGCAGGTAGTCAGGGCAATATTTGGCATTGATGCCTACAGGTTTTATTTCTATTCCTTCAAAAGCATCAGCAGCATCATAAGCAGCCGCACGGTGGTTGCGCATTACACGCATCATGTGCTCCTTATTTTCAGCATAGCGAGGGAAAGCGCCCAGGGTAGCCGCCATCTCAGCCGATGTTTTGTAAGCCACACCGTTCATGATAGCAGTGATAGCGCCTGCAATGCCACGGCCCTCTTCACTATCATAAGCGATACCGCTCACCATGAGCATAGAGCCGAGGTTGGCATAACCTAATCCCAGTGTGCGGTAATCGTAACTCAATTGTGCTACTTCAGGAGAAGGAAACTGCGCCATGAGCACAGATATCTCGAGCACCACCGTCCACAAGCGGGTCATGTATTCAAAGCCCTGTACATCAAATTTGCTGGTTTCTTCGTTAAAGAAACGGCGCAGGTTCAGTGATGCAAGGTTACATGCTGTGTTATCGAGGAACATATATTCTGAGCAGGGGTTGGACGCACGTATCCTTCCACCCTCAGGGCAGGTATGCCACTCGTTGATCGTAGTGTCATATTGCGTACCCGGATCAGCACAACGCCATGCCGAGTAAGCTATCTTTTCCCACAGTTCTTTTGCAGGTATGGTCCTCATCACCTTGCCGGTGCTGCGTGCGGTCATTTCCCAATCAGCGTTGTTGTCCAAAGCATGGAAAAATGAATTAGGCACACGTACCGAGTTATTAGAGTTTTGACCCGAGACTGTTTTATAAGCTTCGCCCTCGTAGTCAGATGCATAACCTGCTGCGATCAATGCGGCTACTTTCTTTTCTTCTTCTACCTTCCAATCTATGAAGTCTATTACTTCCGGGTGGTCCAGGTCAAGGCATACCATTTTGGCTGCACGGCGTGTAGTGCCGCCGCTCTTGATAGCGCCGGCTGCACGGTCGCCAATCTTCAAAAAGCTCATCAACCCGCTTGATGTTCCACCGCCGCTGAGTTTTTCCCCTTCTGCACGTATATTAGAGTAGTTAGTACCTACTCCAGAGCCATATTTGAAAATGCGCGCCTCACGCACCCAAAGATCCATGATACCACCTTCGTTTACCAGATCATCATCTACACTTAGTATGAAGCATGCATGTGGTTGCGGGCGTTCGTATGCATTTTTAGAGCGTTCCAGTTTTCCTTTCTTAGGATCTACATAGTAATGGCCCTGCGCCTTGCCATCAATACCATAACTGCTGAACAGCCCGGTGTTGAACCACTGCGGAGAGTTAGGAGCGCAGCTTTGCATCATGATGCTGTATACCAGCTCCTCATAAAATACCTGCGCATCCATCTTTGAATGGAAGTAGCCATATTCCTCGCCCCATGTGCGCCAGCAATGGGCAAGACGATGTGCTACTTCTTTTATAGATGTTTCGCGGCCAAGGCTGCCATCCGGCTGTGGCACACCCGCTTTACGGAAATACTTCTGGGCCAGGATATCGGTAGCTATCTGCGACCAATGCTTTGGCACCTCTACGTTGGTCATCTCGAAAACCTTTTCGCCATTAGGGTTCCGGATCACTGAAGTACGGTAATCGTACTCAAACATGTCATATGGGCTTACTCCATCGCGGGTATATTGGCGGTCGAAGGCTAGGCCCTTGTTGTTAAAATTGGCGCTCATAATCTAATATTATTTTAAAGTTAAAACTTGGGAGGTGCGGGACAGCTAAATTATCTAAAAGAACTGCCGAAAGTGAATAAAGAAATTCACTTTATGTGGATAACCGATGAAGCCCAAGCTAACCAAAGAAAATTTTTATTTTTTTAATGTGATTGAATTATTTATGCGTGTTTATGCACTGTAATATACCCATTTTTTGGTGAAAAAATGTGGATAAAATCACAAGAAAACTCTAAATTCTTTGGATGGAATTATTAAAGGGTGTCGAAAAAACCTGTAAAAAATGAAGGTGCGTCCAAAAGGATCATTTTCCCTTATCAGACGCGCTTTTCAGTCTGAAACTTAGATTTGCTCCCTGTCCATTTCCACCAGTTGAGGTGCATGGTCAATCACTTCTTTTATGCCACCTTCAATGCTGGCAACAAAATTAAACCCCTGCCCCTTCAGGAATGATGCGGCGATCATAGATCTATAGCCGCCGGCACAATATACCAACCATTTTTTGTTACTATCCAAGGTGGTATATTTACTCTTAAGCATATTTAATGGTATATGAACTGAACCTGTCATTCGGTGTTTCGCTACTTCCAGCCTGTTTCGCACATCCAGCAGATCATATTCTTCAGTATCGAGCAAATGTCCACACTCTTCGCCATTAAATGTAAGCATGGTGTCATAATGATGTTTGCCCGAAATCCATGCCTGCATGCCACCTTCCAGGTAACCACAAACATTTTCAAATCCTATTCTCGCAAGCCGCTCTATCGCTTCTTTTTCTTTTCCGGGCTGTGTAACCAGTAATATGTTTGCATCAGCATCCACCAAGGTCCCTACCCATACCGCAAAATCACCGTTCAGTCCTATGTTCAGCGCCCCTTTTATATAGCCCGATGCAAAACTCATAGGGTCACGGGTATCAAGAATAAGCGCCCCTTTTTTCCTGAAGCCATTAAATTCATCTCCCGGCAACGGCCTCAGGTTTTTCCTTAAAACTTCATCGAAAGAAATATAACCCTTCTTATTGATCGCAGCATCTGTGAAAAAGTAGCCGGGTATCATTGGCAGGTCTGTTGTTACAACATTTATGAACATGTCCCTGTCATTGGTCAGCAATGCATAATTTGTCGCTTTTTGCTCGCCTATTGTAGAGTAAGATTGTTTACCTATGTTCTTTCCGCATGCCGAACCGGCGCCATGACCCGGATAAACGATCACATCATCGGGCAATGTTTTTATTTTGTTTTGCAACGAATCAAACAACATAGATGCCAGTTCTTCTTTCCCCAGGTTGCCGCTCAATAAATCCGGCCGGCCCACGTCCCCTACAAACAAGGTATCGCCTGTGAAAACAGCGTTCTTGTAACCCGCTTCATCATATAAAAGAAAACAAGTGGATTCAATTGTATGTCCCGGTGTATGTAAAACCTCCAGTTGCACTTTTCCTATATGTAGCTTTTCTCCGTCTGTACCAATATATGCCTGATATGCCGGCGTAGCTCCGGGGCCGTATACTATACTTGCTCCCGTTTTGTTGGCGAGATCAATGTGTCCAGAAACAAAATCTGCATGGAAATGGGTTTCAAGAACATACTTGATCTTTGCACCACGGTCTTGGGCCAGTTTCAGATAGGGTTCCGGATCCCTGAGCGGGTCTATCACTGCTGCCTCCCCACCATCTTCAATGTAATAGGCTGCATGTGCCAGGCAATTCGTATAGATCTGTTGAATGAACATAACTTTCTTCTTTACTCAATGACACTTAAAATATTCAAAAGGCTCTTTGCAATCGTTGCATTTATACAACGCCTTACATGCCGTAGCGCCAAAGCGGCTCTGCATTACTGTATCCGATGACCCACAGTGCGGGCACCTAATAATATTGTGAGAAAATATATCCTGGTTGCATGAAGAGTGTAGTGGCGGTGCAATGCCATATACCCTCAGTTTCTCTTTGGCTTGGTCGCTCATCGAGTCTGTCGTCCATGCAGGGTCATATACAAGCTTCACTGTTACAGGCGAAACACCATTTGCATTCAGGGTCATCTTGATATCCTGCTCTATTATACCCATCGCCGGACAGCCCGTATAGGTTGGCGTAAGTATAACTTCATAACCTTTGTCGGTTATCAGTACGTCTCGCAGCATACCCATTTCCTCAATACTTACCACCGGTATCTCAGGATCGGGGATCACGGAAAGTATTTTAAAAACTTCCTCTTTAGTATGTGCCCGTATTACCATATTGCATCAGGATATGCGCGTTGCAGGTATTGCATTTCAGATAAAATATGCCCGAGGTGTTCCGTATGTACGCCTTTGCTACTGCCGGTTTGCATATATACATCTTCCGGCACTTCGAGTTGCGCTTCTTTCATCACACTTTCTATCTCCTCCTTCCATTTCTTCTTTATCACCGCCATATCCACAGCTACATTTTTATCCTCCAGCAAAGCGGTTGCTTCATCTGTTTCAAATAACTCGCCGGTATACGCCCATAATGCATTTACTGCTTTTTGCATACGGTAATGGCTTTCTTCCGTGCCATCACCCAGCCGTAACATCCAGTCGGTTGCATGCGCCATATGATACCTCACTTCCTTCACAGTTTTTGCCGCTATCGCCGATAAAGATGTGTCAACACTATGAGTTAGTTCGCTGAAAAAGTAATACTCAAATACAGATGTGAATAACAACCTGGCTATAGTATATGCAAAGTCGCCGTTGGGCAGCTCCATGACCAGGTGGTTATAATATTCCCGTTCTCCCCGGCGGTATGCGAGGTCATCGTCAGTTTTCCCATTACCTTCTATCTTGCCCGCATAGGTAAGCAATGCCTGCGCCCTGCCAATCATGTCAAGTGAAAAGTTGGTGAGCGCCAGGTCTTCTTCCAGTATCGGCGCGTTACTGCACCATTCAGATAACCTGTACGAATGTATCAGTGCATCATCTCCCATCCGGAGACAATATTTGTATAATGCTTGTTGCTCTGTCATGATCTTGAAATATTAAATTGCCTTTGCTCCTTCAGGCATTACATAAAAAGTAGGTAATCTATATACCTTGTCATTGACCGGATCGAAAAACATATCATTGTCCTCGGGATTAGAGGCTACTATCGCGTCTGATGGCACCACCCATATGCTTGTTCCTTCACCTCTGCGTGTATAAGTATCCCGCGCATTCTGAAGAGCCATCTTTTTATCTGATGCATGCACACATCCGGCATGTATATAATTTGCACCGGGCTTGGACTGCATAAATACCTCCCACATTGCCAACTGTGAATCTGTTGCCATAAATTTTGTTTTATAAATGAAGTAATTGTTTTTCTTTTTTCTGCCGGTAGGCTTCAGCTGCTGTTCTTACCCACGCACCTTCATTATGAACTTTGATATGGTGCGCCATGCGCTGTTTGTTGCAAGGGCCATCCCCGGCAATGACCCTGTAAAACTCGTCCCAGTTAATAGGCCCATGATCATAGCAACCCTTTGCTTCGTTCCATTTCAGGTCTTTGTCAGGAATAGTGAGCCCAATCACTTCTGCTTGCTGCACAGTCTTATCTATGAATTTTTGGCGAAGCTCATCATTCGATGCCCGCTTTATCTTCCATTTAAAGGCGTCTCCCGAACGCGGCGATTCACTATCATGCGGGCCAAACATCATCAGCGATGGCCACCACCACCTGTTCATAGCATCCTGGGCCATCTCCTGCTGATCCTTTGTGCCACGCATCATTTTGGTCATGATCTCATAACCCTGCCGCTGGTGAAAACTTTCCTCCTTGCATATCCGCACCATAGCACGTGCATAGGGCCCATAGGATGTCCGTTGCAGAGACACCTGGTTCACTATCGCTGCTCCATCCACAAGCCAGCCTATAGCCCCTATATCAGCCCACGTAAGTGCCGGATAGTTAAATATATTAGAATACTTCGCCTTGCCCGAGTGTAGCTGCACTATCAACTCATCTCTTGATACACCCAGCGTTTCAGTGGCGCTATATAGATAAAGCCCATGTCCCCCTTCATCCTGTATTTTTGCCAGCAATATCTGCTTCGCGCGCAAGCTCGGTGCCCTCGTTATCCAGTTACCTTCCGGCTGCATTCCTATCACTTCAGAGTGTGCATGCTGCGACATCTGCCGGATCAGGTGTTTCCTGTAAGCTTCCGGCATTTTATCCCTGGGCTCTATCGCATCGCCCCTGTCTACCTTAGCTTCAAAATTTTTGAGTAGCTCTTCCTGAAGCTTACCGGCCTTTTCTAAAAGTTCCATAAAATTTCTTTTTTATAGTCAGATTATTATCTCGACAATTTTTAATCACTTACCTGATCAGCTAATCATCACATCAGCCAATTAGATAATCTCTACAAAGTTCCCCTCCTTTCCTGCTCAGCCTCGATACTTTCAAACAACGCCTGGAAATTCCCCTTCCCGAAAGACCTCGCACCCTTACGCTGTATGATCTCAAAAAACAACGTTGGCCTGTCTTCTACAGGCTTGGTGAAGATCTGTAGCAGATAACCTTCTTCATCCCTGTCCACCATTATACCAAGTTGTTTAAGGATTGTCATATCTTCTGCAATCTCGCCCACACGCTCTTCTACAGTATCATAATATTTACCCGGTACAAACAAAAACTCCACCCCCCGCCTGCGCATTTCCATTATTGTGAATACTATATCATCTGTTGCTACGGCTATATGCTGGCATCCGGGACCTTCATAAAAATCGAGGTATTCTTCCACCTGTGATTTCTTCAACCCTATAGCCGGTTCATTTATCGGAAATTTTATGCGCCCGTTACCATTGGTCATTACTTTGCTCATCAGCGCAGTATACTGTGTGGAGATATCTTTATCATCAAAAGTGACCAGGTTTGCAAAGCCCATTACATCTGCATAAAACCCGGCCCATTTATTCATGGCACCCAACTCTACATTGCCCACCATATGGTCTATATATTTTAACCCGGTTGGCCTTGGGTCATACTCCGATTCCCATTTCTCATAGCCGGGCAGGAAAGCGCCATGATAGTTCTTCCTTTCTACAAATATGTGCACCGTATCTCCATAAGTACGTATGCCGGCCCGCACCACCTCACCATCACCATCCTTTTCTACCACAGGTTCAAAATATACCTGAGCACCACGCGATGTTGTTTCTGCAAAAGCTTTTCTGGCATCATCCACCCACAATGCTATTACCTTCACCCCATCTCCATGCTTTTTTATATGTTCTGCTATCGGGCTTACCGAGGTAAGAGGCGTAGTGAGCACCAGTCTTATTTTGTCCTGAACCAGTACATAAGATACATGGTCTTTCACCCCCGTCTCCAGACCTGCATAAGCAAGTGATTGAAAACCGAATGCTGTCTTGTAATAGTGCGCCGACTGCTTTGCATTGCCCACATATAGCTCTACGTAATCAGTACCATTGATAGGCAAAAAGTCCTGCGCTTTTTCAAAGATCTTTTCGATCCCGTAATTGTAATTAGTTACGTCTTTTAAATTTTGTGTACTCATAAGATCACCTTTTTTCTTTTATTTTAATAAATGGGGTCAATTAGCTAATTATCAAATCAGCTGGTTAATCCTCCAGCCATGATTTATAATAATCTGCCACATCCAACTTCATTGCTTCTTCAGTTATCATCATCGGTTGAAATGGGTCTATCATTACTGCCAGTTCTTTTGTTTCCTTTTGCCCTATACTCCGTTCTATAGCTCCGGGGTGCGGGCCGTGTGGTATCCCACCGGGATGCAGCGTAAACTGCCCTGCCTTTATGTTGTTACGGCTCATAAAGTCGCCGTCTACATAATAGAGTATCTCATCACTGTCTATATTGCTATGGTGGTATGGCGCAGGTATCGCCAGCGGATGGTAGTCGTAAAGCCTTGGCACAAATGAGCACACCACAAAGTTCCTGCTCTCAAATGTCTGGTGTACAGGTGGCGGCATATGTATGCGCCCAGTTATAGGCTCAAAATTGAAGATCGAAAAAGTATACGGATAATGATACCCATCCCATCCTGCTACATCAAAAGGATGATTGGCATATACATACGGGAACATCATTCCTTTCTTCTTTATATAGATGTCAAAGTCACCCTTCACATCATTCGTCTGCAGGTTCGATGGCCTTTTTATGTCCCGCTCACAAAACGGCGAGTGCTCCAGCAGTTGCCCGAAATCATTCCTGTAGCGGCGGGGAGTAAAAATAGGATCAAAAGATTCTATAAATAATAACCGGTTATCCGGCGTGTTAAAACGGATCTGGTACACAGTACCTCTTGGTATCACTATATAGTCGCCATACTGAAAGTGCAATGAGCCGTACATCGTGTCCAACACACCGCTACCCTTATGCACAAACAGCATCTCATCGGCATCGGCATTTTTGTAGAAGTATGGCGTAGCCTCCATTGGCGCAGCCAGCCCTATATGCATTGCCGCATTTACAAATAATGTTTTGCGGCTTTTCAGATAATCCTTTTCCGGCTTTATATCAAAACCATTAAAACTCATTGCGTTGAGCCCATTATCTATAGCGATCTCCGGCTTTACCGAATATGGCTTGCCCTTTTGCCTTACCCTCGTGGGCGGATACAAATGATATACAAGTGATGATAGACCCGCAAAACCTTGCGTACCTACTAATTCTTCCTGGTACAATTTTCCGTTAGGTTGGCGGCTTACTGTATGGCGCTTATCAGGTATTATTCCCAAAGTATGATAAAATGGCATGAGCTACATTTTGAACTTACAAACGTAGTCATGCATTTAATTGATAATCATGACCTTAGGCAGCCATATACATGATATTGGTCAGAAAACTGATTTTCGTTTCTGAAAAATTATTACCTTACTATGCAAACTGTATCCCTTGTGGAATATGACTCTGAGCAATCAAATAAATAGCTATATGCCTGAAAATAGTGGATATAAAGGCTCTTTTTTAAAATATCTCACACAGCAAAGAAAATTACTGCTGATTGCCTCTATAATATTTGTCGCCATATTCTTACTGCTCAAGTTATGTTTTCCGCTACCTGATTTTTTCAACGATTCTTTTACTTACCTATATGATGCAGTCAATAAGCCTGACATTTCTTACCGCCCATTGGGCTATTCTAATTTTTTATCGATAATCCATATTATATCCACTAATGGCAATTTTGCTGTCTTTATTCAATATCTGCTATTCTTTATCAGCACTCTTTTTTGTTTCTTCAGTTGTGATTATTTATATGGCTTTCCCCCCAAATTAAGGTTGGTAGTTTTTTATCTGGCCCTGATAAACCCCATACTTATATTCCAGACAAATCTTATCTCTAGCGATAGTTTGTTTTGTTCTTTAACCGTAACCTGGTTTACCCTTTGTTTATGGATAATTAAAAGAAATACGTATCCACTTCTACTGTTGCAGGCTGCGTTATTGCTTGTATGTTTTCACGTGAGGTACACTGCCATATTCTATCCGGCAGTAGCCGCTATTGTTTTTTTGTTCTCAAAAGGGCGCATGTTGTATAAAGTAGTGGGTATTATTCTGTCAATAACAGTGGTTTATTTTTATGTGGAAAGGCAAAAAGCAATTTCTGAGGATCATTTTAATATTCGCGTATTTTCTGGTTTTTCAGGATGGCAAATGGCAAATAACGTGCTATGCTATTACAAAAAAATAGACGTTGACCCAAAAGACCTACCTGATCTGGACACCAGGAACATTGACCGCCTGGTGAAGAAATTCATTGATAAAATGTATGTAGAAGACTATGTAGGTACTCAGTACATGTGGGATAAAAACTCTCCGCTGAAGCTATACGTGTATGTACGGGAAACTGACAGGCAAAAATCTTACTTTTCACAATGGTACTCGGCATCTAAGCCGTTGGGAGATTATGGCTGGGCCATCATTAAGCGGAACCCACTCGCATATGTGAGGTATTTTATAATTCCCAACACTAAAAATTATTTTTTACCGGACCAGGAAGCGTTGTCCAACTATAACTATTATAGCTTGAAAATTTCCCCAGACACTAAAGACTGGTTTGGCTATGACTTTGAGCGACTGTACTGTAGATTCCCTGACCTGCAACAGAATATCATGTTTCTGTATCCCGAAATATCTTTTGCACTTAACGTCTTCAATATTGTTATTGTCTGTGTGTGCCTGTTCAGATATTTCGTGGCTAGGAAAAAAACTGACCGGGACGGAAGAACTTTGTTTTTGGTGTGGTGTACGTTTTATTTTGGATTTATGGCATTGTGTCTTTTTTCAACCATAGTGTTACTAAGGTATCTTGATCCTCTTTTTGCGTTGGGCATCATTGTGCCATTTTTACTATTGCATCAAATAAAAAAGACACTCGCCCCCACTCCCGATCAAGAAAAAACTGTGTAAAAAAAATATCGAAATTTTACTTCACCAACTTTTCCAACTCTTCTTCATTCCAACCCAAATAAAACTTTCCACCACCAAGGTCCCATACTGGTCGTTTAATGATCGATGTATTCCTGATCATCAATTCAATCGCCTTTTTCTTATCTGTAATACTTGCTTTTTCTTCATCAGTCAGTAAGCGGTAGGTGCTGCTTTTGAGGTTGATAAGTTTATCAATAGAGAATTGCTTCAGCCAGGCCTCGATCGTTGTTTTATCTATGCCTTCTTCTTTATAGTTATGAAAATTGTACCTGACCTTTTTTGCATCCAGCCACTTCAATGCTTTCTGCATGGTGTCACAATTCTTGATGCCGTATATTGTTATCATGAACTGTATTATTTTCACTTTAATCAATAATAAAGGAATTATGCCAATTCCATCTTACCCACACTTCTGTATGGAAATGAATTATAGATATGCCTGCGGGCAAACCTGCCGGGCGCCGGGGCATTCACCAGTTTCACATAGATTGCCTTGGGAACGCCAAAGTATTCGTAGCTGGTTCCATCCAGGAATTTTATTTGCAGCGTTTCAGCTTTGTATTCAAAATCTACTATTCCGGATGATGTGGTAGTAAGTGTATATTCGGCAAGTGTTTGCGCCCGGGTTTCGGGAGCAATACTCACCAGGAAGTGATAGGCTTCAATAATGTGCTTGCTCTTTGCTTCAGCATCAGCCTTAAGGTCATTGTTATCCACGAACTTATCAGGGTGCCAGTTTTTCATCAGATTCCGGTACACAGTTTTTAACTCCTGTAGTTCCGTATTTTCATTTACTCCTAACAATTTCCTGTACCCTATTATCTTTTTCATAACCTATAATGCTTTTTAATAGCAAAAAGCACGCGAAGGTAATCTAAATATGAACTTACCCTAAAAGGAACGGTGAATATTAACAAAGCCGCTAGTAAAAAGCTATATCTAAAGTCAATGCCGGGTAAACAAACGAACGATCATGACAATTATAGCGACGAGAAACATGAACAACGATATCCTGTTCATACCGTGCATGAATTTAATATTTATATTTTTGGGCGCATCGGGATCTCTCTTACGAATATAAAAATATGTCAGGACCTGTTGCCATATAGTTTCTTTCATTTTCCACGCTTTTCAGGAAAATTACGAAAATTTAAGGAAATAGGTATATTTGCAACCCCATGGGGGATTAGCTCATTTGGCTAGAGCGCTTGCATGGCATGCAAGAGGTAACCGGTTCGACTCCGGTATTCTCCACAAGCTTTAAATCGCCTTCGGGCGATTTTTTGTTTTAATGCTCTTTCGCCGCTAATGCAATGATTTCTTTCGCTGCATTTTCAGAGGCATGGCTATCACCCAGTTTATGCCACAAAGTGTCATAGTCCTTTTTCAGTTCACGCTTATAGGCTTGATCCTGCAAAACCCGTGTGAGTTCATTTTTAAGATTCGCTTCTGTTAGTTCACTTTGTATAAGTTCAGTAACCACCGGTTTATCCATAATTAGGTTGACCAGCGATATATATTTCACACTTACGAGCTTAGTTGCCAGCCAGAAGGAAATCGCATTTCCTTTATAACATACCACCTGAGGCACACCAAAAAGAGCCGTCTCCAGTGTTGCAGTGCCACTGGTTATGAGCCCGGCAGCGGCTTGCTTCAGCAGGTTGTAGGTCTGGTCTTTTACCAGCATCACAGGCTCATTACCTATTATCTCCTTATACAAGCTATCCGGCTGTGCTGAAGCCTGTGCCACTACAAAACAGTGATCAGGAAAATACTTTACCATCTTCAGCATAATGGGCAGTTTCACCTTTATCTCCTGCGCGCGGCTGCCCGGCAATATTGCTATAATAGGTTTATCTGAGATCGGTTTTACCGGTACATCATTCTTTTCGTGGCTCACCACCTCTATTAGCGGGTGGCCAACGTAAGTGACTTTATAATCCCATTTCTTATAAAAGTCCACTTCAAAAGGAAGTATAACGAGCATTTTGTCTACATCGCGCTTTATCTTCTCCACCCTTTTCTCTTTCCATGCCCATACCTGTGGCGAGATATAATATACGATGCGTATACCTTGTTTTTTTGCCCATTCAGCAATACGCATATTAAACCCGGGATAGTCTATCAGCACCAACACATCCGGCTTCCAGGCCATGATATCTTTTTTACAGAAATCAATATTGCGGAAAATGGTGCGCAGGTGCGCTATCACCTCTACAAAACCCATAAAGGCAAGGTCGCGATAGTGTTTTACCAACGTAGCACCGGCCGCCTGCATGCGGTCACCTCCCCAGCAGCGCACACTGGCATGGGGATCCTGTTCATGTATGGCTTTAATAAGATTGCCGCCATGAAGATCGCCACTGGCCTCGCCCGCTATGATGTAGTAACGCATAATTACCAGACAAACATTGTGTAAAGAACAATGACCACGTAAATCATCGTGATCACAAAAATGCCACGCGATATAAGATCCAGTCGTTTGGTATTACAATATGCAAATGGTATCAGGTTAATAAGCAGGCTCATAGTGAGTACTTTTGCAAAGGCTTTATGATCGGCGCTTATGCTGGAAACAAATTCACCAAAACCCATATGATGGGTGAATTTCCCCCACCATAAATACATAATCATAAAACCTATTACAGGTAAAACCAGCCCAATAAGAAAACCAAAGATCGGAGTGTTCCGTTTCATAAATGTTAAATATGCTTGCAATATACAACCCAAAAAATGCATTTTAGTGTTAAAAGAGGGAATGGATTATCTTTGCGCCATCTTTGAAAACACACACACATGAATTTTAACCTAAAAAATATACCCCAGCGCACTGTTCGCCCACGCACCCATGGCATTACTATGGTCATGGACAAGGGCATGGGATTGGTTGGTGTAAAGGATTTTCTTTCGGTGGCAGCGCCATATGTAGATATCGTAAAGCTTGGTTTTGGCACCAGCTTTGTGACTAATCAACTTAGAGAAAAGATCAAGATATACGTGGAAAATGATATACCTGTATATTTTGGCGGTACATTGTTTGAAGCTTTTCTTGTCCGTGACCAGTTTGATGATTACCTGAATGTGATCAAAGAATTCGGGCTGAAACATGTTGAAGTATCTGATGGTTCTATAACAATACCTCATATAGAGAAGCTGGGCTACATTGAGAAACTTGCCAAGCATGTTACTGTGCTTTCGGAAGTAGGCTCGAAAGATGCTACGCACATTATGCCTCCATATAAATGGATAGAACTGATGAAGGCGGAACTGGAAGCCGGTTCTACCTACGTTATCGCTGAAGCAAGAGAAGCCGGCAACGTTGGTATCTATCGTGGTTCGGGTGAGGTGCGTGAGGGTCTGGTACAGGAGATCCTTACACAAATACCATATGAAAAGATCATCTGGGAAGCACCGCAAAAGGCACAGCAGGTTTACTTCATGGAGCTGCTGGGAGCTAATGTGAACCTTGGCAACCTTGCCCCGGCTGAAGTAATACCACTGGAATCTACACGTGTTGGGCTCAGAGGCGATACTTTCAACCTGTTCCTCGATGAGGTGGGTAAAAAAAGAGCTAATCATGTTTAATAAAAAAGTTCTGAATAAGTAAGAGTTATATAATAAGTGCCCCTTTTTCGGGCGCTTATTTCATTTATATTTACACCATGTTGGCGCTTTACGGACTCATTGGATTTCCCCTTACTCATTCTTTTTCACCGGCGTATTTCAAAATGAAATTTGCTGCCCAACACACTGACGCCACTTATGAACTATTCCCAATAAAAGCAATACGTGAGTTTCCTGAACTTCTGAAAAGCAACCAGCTGGCCGGCCTCAATGTTACTACCCCTTATAAGGAAGCGGTGATGCGCTACCTGGATGAGATAGACAAAGTAGCTGAGGAAATAGGCGCTGTGAACTGTATTGCTTTCCGTGAAGGGAAAACAATAGGTTTTAACACTGATGCTATGGGCTTTGAAAAAAGCCTGAACTCGTTATTAAAACCACAACATACCCAAGCGCTTATACTTGGCACCGGTGGCTCATCGAAAGCGGTAGCTTATACGCTGACCCAGTTGGGTATCCCGTTTAAAAAAGTATCGAGGGATAAGACCGATGGTGTGCTGACTTATGAAGAGCTATCGGGTGAAGTGATAAGCCGTTATAAGCTTATTATCAACACTACGCCTGTGGGGATGTATCCTAATGTGGACGAGGCCCCGCAAATACCTTATGCAAATGTTGGCGAGCAACATTTACTTTTTGATCTAATTTACAACCCTGAAGAAACCAAATTTCTATCGCTTGGTAAAGCACATGGAGCTGTTGTGAAAAACGGTTTTGAAATGTTGCAATTACAGGCTGAGGCCAGCTGGGAAATCTGGACACACGGCGCGGAGACCGAGGATCCGGAATAGCTTTGGCGAGCTGCCTGCTGTATTAAAACATCTTCTGTTTTCACATTTTACTTTTTGTTTACCCCACAGTATAATAGACACAAGTGGTGACAAAATCGCGGAAATATGGTATCCATGATAGTGGCGCCCATTGCTTGCGTGGGGTAAGGCCGAATTTATATTTATAAATTGGGTTGATGAGGTAATGTTGTTTATTGAGCACCTTGAGGCCGCTTGCTTTTACTATCCTCTCAAAGCGCTCGATAGTGATCTGGGTATCTTTTATTTCCATGAGTTCGGTAATAGTTATTTCGTGCTCGCCGGCCATTTTGAGGATGCCTTTATAGAGGAAGCGAGGCAGTATATGATAATAGGGTAATTTACTCACCCACTTGGTGCGGCAAATTTGCTGGTGGCCGCCAAATGGCATGTACCATGGAGGAAAGCCGAAAAATATCTGGCCGCCGGGTTTTAAAAAGTTCCTGAGATAAGTGATGAATTTTTGCTGCCCGGGAACGTGCTCGATGACATCTTTGAGAATAATGACATCGAATGAATTTTTGAAACGGGCAAGAAAATCATCGTCATATATATTCTGGCACAGCAATTCTACTTTGCCTGCTGCAAGTTCTTTTTCGAGAAAACTTTTTGCGAGGTCTATGCGGTTCTCAGCGAGGTCTACCCCTACACATTTGCAACCACGATTGATGAATGGTAACAACACCCCACCTTCGGCGGTGCCTACTTCAAAAATGCTTACGCCTGCGCCGAGCGGTTTTGTCTTTTCTATAAATGGCAAAACGTAAGACAAAGAATTGTCTACCTGCTGATCGAATCTTACCCTGTCGTCTAAATGTTGTTTTAACGCCAATGTTTTATTTTATTCCGTGAATTTACTTTTTTATTTCATTCTCCAGTCCTTCCAATATCAACAGTTGCCTGCGGATACTTTCGTGGTGGATCTTTTCATATAATTCTACTATAAACTCTTTCGAGAGCATGTGTGCTTCAGCGCGTTCACCCCGGGTCTCGACAATCTCACGCCAGCGGCCGGGCTGGTATGCTGTGAGGTTACCTGCTTTTTTTACAAGTGCCATTTGCTCACTCAGCTCCATACGCTTTGCGATCAAATCAATTATTTCAGTATCCAGGCTATCCATGAGCTGGCGGAGATATTCGAGCTGCATGAGTGCTGTCATATCCTCAGTGAACTCCTGGCGCACGATAAGCCCAGCGAGGATTTCTTTTAACCTTGCGGGCGTAACCTGCTGCGCGGCATCGCTCCAGGCAGCATCAGGGTTGGGGTGTGTTTCGATCATGAGGCCATCGAAATGCATGTCCATGGCCTTTTGGGCAACTTCAGCTATACGGTCGCGATTGCCGGTGATATGGCTGGGATCGCAGATGATGGTGAGCTCGGGTTTGCGCCTCTTCAACTCGATAGGTATGGGCCAATTGGGTTGATTGCGATAACCGCCTGCTACCGAAGTGTAACCTGAGAAGCCACGGTGAATGGCGGCCACATTTGTGATACCTGCTTTTTCGAAGCGCTCTATTGCCCCTTGCCAAAGATCAACATCTGTGTTTACGGGATTTTTCACCATGACCGGAATGTCAATGCCTTTGAGCGCATCTGCAAGGTGTTGCACCTGAAAGGGGTTGACGGTGGTGCGAGCACCAATCCAGAGCACATCAATACCAAACTTTAGCGCCTGCTCAATATGTGCGGGTTCGGCCACTTCTACTGCAACCGGTATTTTATAAAGTTGTTTTGCCTCCTGTAACCACTCCAGTGCCTGAACCCCGTTGCCCTCGAATGAACCGGGACGGGTGCGGGGTTTCCATATGCCGGCCCTGAATAATTGCACCTGCATGCCGCTGAGGGCAGCTGCAGTTTCCAGCACCTGCTGACGCGTTTCTGCACTGCAGGGACCTGCTACAACAAACGGTTTGGCTGTTTTAAAAAATGACATGGCGCAAAGGTAAGCGAAACACCCGGCCCCCAATAACCCTTCCGCCTGCGGCAGTGCTTCGCCCGTTCCTTTGCAGGAACCCTTGAAAAAGGGAAGGAGTTTGGAGTACTTTGATGTTAAGATATTTGGCGACCGTTCTAAAATCATCACCTCTTATTTTTTTGAATGTCTTTATACATTTTGGTTTTTCTTTATTTTAAAATCTACAGTTGATCTATGTTGATTTTTTTTGGTTTTTTTGATAGTCAATCAAGCTGGCAGCGGGTTTTGGAGGTTTTGTGAAATTTTATAGTTGATTTGAAATCAACAGCAAAAATGTTTTCAGTTGATTTTTTTGATTTTCAGTTGATTTTTGGTTTTGCATAATTTTAATTCTATATATATAATAGAGACCTCTCCCCGGCCCTCTCCGAGGGAGAGGGTGAGGTCGAATGAGCGCTTTCGATAGACAACCCAATGCCGAAATAATAAGAATTGGTAAAAATATCACCCGTCTGTACAGTCGGGCAAGTACTCTCCCTGAAAAAATATCACACTCTTTTGGAAAAATTTTAAAATGAGTTAAGTTGTTGTTTTTCATTGTTTTAGTACTTTAAAATATCACGAAAATATCTCAGTTTTATCACGCGTGATTTTTGTAATATGACTGACCCGTGCTAAAATAGGTTGTCACTTATTTTGATAATGCCAAGATAAGTTGTCATTCTCATTTTTAGTGCTAAAATTGGTTTACAGACCTATTTA
>Ga0302185_10000929_pt1 | contig 21440 bp, 21 predicted proteins | sample II_Bog_E1_1_FD_200231 | JGI IMG/M metagenome (GOLD analysis project Ga0302185, IMG submission 200231) | Peat permafrost microbial communities from Stordalen Mire near Abisko, Sweden - II_Bog_E1_2 | ecosystem: Environmental > Terrestrial > Soil > Wetlands > Peat | place: Sweden: Abisko... | reverse complement strand
AAGTTTCACAGTGTCAGCAAAGCATAACCTAGCTACCGAAGACGGAGAGTATATCTTTGCTGAAGAAACGATTGACAGGAAGCTCTTTGGATTTAAGTATGAGATCAAAACGGTTTAAAAGGTTTGGTAAAAGGGAGTCTACGCACCGATGACTGCCGCAGGAAATTATTTCATTCTGAACAGTAAGGGCGAAGAAGTCCTCGCTCATTGTTTAGCTCACATCAGGAACCCCACCCTCTATGAGCCTTTGGTGCATCTGGCCTTGGCAGTATATGAAAAGAGCTTTGGAATTTCATATGAAAGAATTCATCCTTTAGGACGCTGGTTTGAGAAACCTTTAGATCTGGTACGCAAATGATCAATCAATCACCAAATTAACCATATACAATATCACCATATAGTTACAATAAACTTATATCCTCATGCTGCCACATGGAACTTATTATCTATTTCTTGAAATACCAACTTTGGTCATTCTTGAAAATAATTAATTGTTTGAGGTGTGAATATTCTCTTAATTTCGGCTAAATTTTAACGACCTCATTTTAATATTTTAATTAATGAAAAACCGATCGAGTAGCGAAAAGATCATGAGCCAAAACGCTTCATATTTGACTGGAAAATATAAATCTTTAAAATAAGCTAGGCTTTAGTCATAAAAAGAGGAGTTAGCTTTGGAGTTGTCAGATCTTAAGTAGAGGATAGATGTATCAAAACCCATGCTTGAAAATATTTATAACAAAATGCGTAAAAAATAGCAAAATTATCAATAAAATATCCACAGATAAATTGAGCGGGGTGAGCAGAGACATGAACTGACAAGATAATATAAAAGATTGCATGCGGAAGGGGTGAAAATCATCGCAAAAAATAATTTTGGAGACGAAGGTTCAAGGTTAAGTAACTATAGAAGCCCAACTATTCATTAGCTATCAATTCCGAAGAATAAGGAATGTTCGGCAACAAATAATATTTGTCGTCACCAATCAATGACTAATATTAATAAAGAAAACATAAAACATTCATAAAATTATCAGAGGATATTGGACGAATATCGAAGGCCAAAATTAGCAAAAGAGAATGGAGACTTGGGAAATGCTTTTTCTGCTAAAAATATATATTAAAAATATAGAAGAAAGATTGGCTCATAAAATAGGGAGAATGAGACCACTCTAAATAAAGTGAGGAGGTTGTCCAAATAAATTGACAAAGATATTCAAGAGTTGAAACTCAACAAAAATAGTAGTATGAACAATTTGAAGTCCTCTAAATTCTGTGGGTTCCCGCTAACAAAATAAACCAAAGACAGGAAGACATATTTTTTATAGCTTCAAAAAAGAAAACTAAAAAAAATATGATTCACTCAGTAATGGTGATGTGTTTGGGATTTATATAATAGTAATATGGTTATTATTCATGAAATAAAATGGCAATTTATTTGAAGCATTGCTTTCTCATCAAAATGAATTTATTTACATTTACTTGGCTGGCAAACAGAGTAGATATTTATTTGGCGAGGCTCCATATTATTCAATAAGTCGATTACCAATTAAAAAATAGTAAATACTGCATTCTATGCTCTTTTTTATTGGAAAGATTGACGCTATAATTATTCAAAATAAATAATCAATTAAGTCTTTCGGTCATCTTCACATGGCAAATATTGTGGCTCTACATACTGGACATGTAAAAGAAGTGGTAATCCACTGCCGAATGCAGGCCGCATGAAAGTGATGCAGCTCACTGCAGCATAGCACTATTAATTCCTATCTATCCTCGTATGCCTGAAGACAAATTTGACACTCATGAGATCCCTGAATGTTTTCAGTAAATAACACAGACTTGAGCGATCGATTTAATCTATATGATTTCCATTTCTTAATCAATTTTGAAAAAAAGTCAAAGACAAAAGTGGAGGAAAAATAAACGAGACCATAGGCGAAGCACAGATAATCTTCGATGTATTCGTAGGTCCCAATATAGAGGATAGTTATAAGGTATATTGTATCCAAATTTCCAGTAAAATCTCCATAGATAAGTATCCCTGCACCGTAGAGCTGCACTAATTGATAGAGGATAAATTGCAGTTGCTTTAATTTAGCTAGATTAGCATCAAGTTTTTAAATGCAGGCTTCAATCTCACTAACCAGTAGATGTTTGCTAATTTTTTGGGAATCGTTATTGTATGTGAATATTGATCGATGAGTATCAATCACGATTTATTAACTCCGATAGGTCCGGTACTTATCGAATTAGTCAAAGCCAAGGCAGGATGCGATTTAATTGAGATTTGATTTATTGCCGAGAGTCACTAAGAGCTTATATAAATAAGGAATTTGTATGAGACTGATTGTAAAGAGCAACCACAGCCATATTTTGAAAGCTTGAGACTAGGTGGTGATAAAAAACGAAAATGAGCTTGCAGCTTTTATGAACAGATAAGTAAATTTTAATAAAGTGCAAAGCTTAAAGTGGTGATAGGCCTTGCAAAAGACCGGATCTATGTTGTGAGCAGTGGGCAAATCACAAATTCCGAAGAAATGCTTTTATTTGGTCATGTTTTGCTAATCTGTTACAAACGCACTAAACATACTAATTATAATAGACCTAATGTATCCTCTGTAAGAAATAGTGCTCTCGAATTAATGGAGCATTTACAAATTTACAATTCAGTTACCAAACTCAGCTGCCTTCGCTGTGGCATTATAAAAAAAGGTGGCTGATCAAATTGGGCTTTATTTTTTTAAAATCAAGAATTGGAGTATAGGCATAAAGAATGGTCAGTTATTTAAAAAATTGATGCTACTATCTGATCGATATATATTTTTGAAATGGGTTCAGCCTAAGCTCTCACCTCATCAATATTCTCATTAAAAATAAATAGACTACGTCCGAAAACCAATAACCTCCATCATTTCCTCTTCTTGAGGGATGCATAAAAATAGGAGTTTTCGTATACGTTAGTGTGTAGTTTTTCATCTATTGACTTGTTGATTCATTCATTCAATATAAAGATAAATAATTTATAATTGTCCAAAGAGTAGTTTATTTGTATTAACTATTCATCACCTATCAATAAGTTGAAGTAATTTAGATTTCATAGTATTTGGAATGGAAATAAGTGATTGATTGATTGTGATTTTAGTTTATATAATATTCAACATATATGTTTTAGCAATTATTGAGTGATGGACAGTTTCATTATATGAAGAGCATAAATTAGAACACGATTCACAATAGAACTTAGGCGTTCATCTTTGACTAACCCTATAGTTATTTTTATATTCGCTTTATTTGAGAAGTCATCTAGATCTACACTGGTTTTTAGTCGATTGTTGTTTCATTCTGGCCAGGGGAGGGTGATTGGCTTTGAGAGGCTTCCGCTGTTGATTCCTCGAACTCAATATCTATTCGTCCTAAAGGTATTCTCTTCACGAAACAAATACTCATTAAACTACCAATAATGAGCACAGTCAACTCTATGCCAAGTCTCACGTTGATTTTAACGATACCTCCAAACAAAATGTTCCAAGCAGTATAGCTCGTGAACGCAATTCCAATAATTTGCGCGTTGACTGAGAATATTTCGAATTTTTCCCCATATATTTTAGAGCAGGCACACATCAGCCAAGTATAGAGTGCAAAGGTAGCCATCCCTAAAAACATGTAAAGCAGGAACGTTGTATAGAAATATTTTATTATGATGGCAAGGTAGAGAAGAGTCAAAACTATGGAACTGAAGATTAACACAGAATATCCTACGCGTCGGATGGAGAAGATGTCCGTTAGAGTACCGACGAGAGCTGAGGTAAAAGCTGCACCGAGACCGTAGATAATCATTACCAACATGTTATGCTACAATCTATCCGAAATGCTTTCTGTTTGGGTAGTCCATACTAAATACTCAAGGAGTTAAGGTCCATACGCAAGTAGTATTCCGAGCTCAAGTTGAACAGGGATTATCAAAATCATTTTAGAGTAAAGGCCAAAGGTTATCTTTATGATATCTTGCAGCTGAATTCCTCCTCGATAGATTTAAATATGCATTGAGGATTATGCCGGTTATTCGACAAGGGGTCGTTCCTGCTGTTGCTGTTCCTCATTGATTGGAGGGTTTGAAGATTAGGGCGATTATATTTCGGGGTGAGGTTGTTCTTCATTAAGCTCGTAAGATGGAGGTAATGGTTCAAACCGAAAGGTAAAAAATGCAATAACTAGAGCTATTGCAGTGAGACAAGTCAAAACAATTAGAAACAACCAAGTCGGCAGTGACCGAAACATAGGCTAAGCCAAAGCGTGTCCGATGGTAATAGATAGACCGTAAATGAAAGGAAATACACATAGACATCTACCTGATTTTTCCAGACTGTTATGTTTTTAGCAGATAACTTGAATGAGTCTGATGGTGGTGAGGTAGAACAGAGCCCCTCCAATAACATCTAAAAACATAGCGCTGAGTTCAAAGATATTGATTAGTATTTTAGAAAAAGTTAATAGTTAGCTAATATACTTGAGGAGAAGCATGCCGGCTGCTGCGAGTGCCAAAGTTTTGGTGGAGCAGTTTAGGAAAGGAGCGAATAGGAGAATTAAATAGTAGAGTATTGCGAATATTGAGAAGATGAATAGTTGACGTGCTCGAGAAGGAGTTGGCGTTGTGACGGGTGGATGCTATGACTCGTAGTATTAGACCCAAGCACCTTCAGTTTCCAATACGGTGGAGAGTAGGAAGAAATATGTGGCTAAGATGGCAATATCTTTGAGAAGACCCATTTATTATAATGAGGGATGATATTTACTGTGGTCGCAAAGAGTACAAATATATACAAATTACCTCAATGCCCTTAAATAAACAAGGTCTTAAAGAAATAAATTAAATTAGTAAATCCTTTAGTTGTATTTGCGTGTTCTCCAACACTACTATTTAATTTGACTAATGTAATTCTTTGACCTTTTTAATATTTAATCAACTCTTACTTGCCTTGTTCATAATTTAAAAATTATTTGAATATGGCTGAGGAGAAAAAGGAAAAGAAGTACATTCCCCTCGACTAAGCCGAAATCAGTCTCTTCAAAGCTTATGGGCTGGGTCCATATGCTGAATCCATCAAAAAACTGGAGGAAGAGAACAGGGAGATGGTTGAAAAGATCAATAAGCTCACTGGTAATCCTCCATTCATTTAGGTGTTAAGGAGCAGGATACAGGACTTTCTCTACCCTCGCAGTGGAACTTAGCATAAGACGCCAAAAGAGCCACCGAGCAACCTTTGCAAGTCGCAAGATGCAACAAGATCATTGACGATGGTACCGATAAAAAATATGTGATCCACTTGAAGCAAATTGCCAAATTCGTAGTTAAACTCAGTGATAAATTGTCGCCTACTGATGTGGAGGAAGGTATGAGAGTTGGAGTGGATCGCCAGAAGTATCAGATTCAAATGCCATTGCCTGCTAAAATCGATGCAACAGTCACCATGATGACAGTTTAGGATAAGCCTGATGTGACCTATAATGATATTGGAGGATGCAAGGAGCAACTTTAAAAACTGAGAGAGGTTGTATAAATGCCACTTCTTACTCCTTAAAAATTCATCGATTTGGGAATAGATCCACCAAAGGGAGTCCTTCTCTATGGTCCCCCGGGAACTGGAAAAACTCTAACAGCCAGAGCAGTTGCAAACAGAACTGATGCATGTTTTATTCGTGTCATCGGCTCTGAACTGGTTCAAAAATACGTGGGAGAGGGAGCAAGGATGGTGCGATAGATCTTCCAGATGGCACGAACAAAAAAAGCATGCATTATCTTCTTTGATGAAGTCGATGCTATTGGAGGAGCTCGCTTTGATGATGGTTCTGGAGGTGATCACGAAGTACAGAGGACCATGTTGGAGATTGTCAATCAGATGGACGGATTCGAATCAAGAGGAAATATCAAAGTGCTGATGGCTACTAATAGGCCAGATACATTGGACCCTGCCCTTCTAAGACCAGGAAGAATAGATAGAAAGATAGAATTTTCGCTGCCTGAACTGGAAGGACGAGTGCATATTTTCAAGATCCACGCCAAGCACATGTCAGTTGAGCGAGGAATCAGATACTAGTTGCTAGCTCGATTGTGTCCCAATACTACAGGTGCCTAGCTCCGTTCTGTTTGCACATAAGCGGGTATGTTCGCGATTCGAGACCGCCGCAAAGCCATAACAGAAAAAGACCTTATAAACGCGATTGACAAGGTCATCAAGGGCTATAAAAAATTTAGCGCCACTGGCAAGTACATGGTCTACAACTGATGAATCTACAATTTGACCTTTAATTGGTTAGTAATATAATATAGTAGTAGTCTATTCATATTAATTATGGAGGGGAGCATAAAATCATTAAAGGTGGTACATCTTTCTGGGATGAGGGTCGATTTAATCCGAATAATCAACTTTGGTTCTCTTGAAGTTAGGATTTGTTTGACTTTTGTTTTTCATTTTAAGAATCAGAGATTTGATCAAGGCTTTATTTTTATCATCATCAGCATCTGCATAGAAGGCAAAAAATGCTGTCTTATAACGGAGGTGCTTTTTCTTATTTATTTACAGTTCATTGAGACCAGTCTAAAAATTGATTTTTTGCATGTCGTTTTAGGCGATAACAAATGCCACATCCAAAAGATGAACTGTCTCATAGGCTCTTATATAGAGGAAACAAGATTTGGCCATATCATTCTATCTTTAAATTTATCGATTTAACTCCTCAAATATGTCTCTTTTATTGCTATCAGAAAGCAAATCGTATACATCCGAAGTGGTTGCAATAGATTTAAGGGTAGCAGTATACCCCTAATACATATTTATCCGCTCAAGGTGAAGTTTTAAGTGGAATAACTGGTACTATGAGAAATCTATTCCATTTTCCTACATTAGTCTCTTATCAGCGAAATCGAAATAGGCAATGGCTGAATATTTTCGAAGGGCTTTTCGAAAATCTTCAATTTTGGTTTATGATTAAAAGTCATCAAATCTACTTCCATCAAAGAGACAAATGCTGATGATTTTATCCTTGATGGCTGTAACTCTGAAGTATCCAATGATGGGATAGGTGTCCCACATCATAAAATAATGCTAGAGATTCAGTTTGTCGAAAAAGTAAGCGAAGTCACCCTACAAAAGCATTTGAGTTGATACGCTGATACCTTTTATTAAAATGTCTGCTTTTTCAGGTGTTAATGTTGATTTGATTGACTGCTTGTTGACTCGAACATGGTCCCAGTTGGTTACTCCGATCCTTCTGAGTCTTTATACATCATTTTTGTTGAGTTTAAGGTGAAGAAAGCTGTTGGTCAGCATGGTTTGATCTGGCATATGTGCAGATTATATAAAAAAGTATAAACATTCCAGAACTCTTTTATTATTTATAACTAGAATAAGATAAGATAAGATTTTAATAGAATGTTCAAGAACCCTATAAGATGTACGAATAGATATGATAAATAAAATACCCTCCAAATTAAATGATGAAATGATAACAATAGTCAGATTAGATGATTTATTATTACAAATGAATATTTATATAATACCAGCCTAAAATCGTAGCTTACGTCAGAAATAAATAACAGGATAAAATAATATTTTCAAACTCTAACAGCCAGCACATCATGAGTAATCTTACCTCTTTCTCCATTGCATGGCTTGTAAAATATCTTTTGTAAAATAAGCATTTAAGTTATTTTCTAATATTCCCCAAAATAACTAAAAATGAATGGATGAGTTACGATCTACCAAATACCATCGCACTTGATCTTTGCGGCGATGATAATTTACAGCTTTTAATAGATTTTTTTGAATAGCACAATGATGGCCCAGGTAATCACCAGCCTATCAACTATAAAGCCGAACTCAGCAAGGAACAGCACCTCGCCAAACCTACGATATAGACGAAACCTCGCTCAATTCTAAAACCCTGTTTTAAAGAATTTGATAAAAACATTAATTTTCCCTTTCGGTTATTTGGGAAAATGTATGACCTAAATATTCTAAATTCAAAATACAATATCTCTCGATCAATCTTCAACAATCTCAATTTTTTATTTCCCAACTGAAATGATAACTTTTATGGCGTAGAATCATCAGGTCTACCATTCTACTTTACGTTCTCCTATTACCAATCGAACTCCAAAAACATTTCCACTCTACAGTTTTAGTGGTAAATAGCGTGGTTCATCGTTGAAATGCGATGGGGGGTGTCGACTGCCCTTGTCTGAACTTTTGGTTGTATTTTATCAGAAATAAGAAGATATGGCATTTTTTTTCTGAAAATGTTTTATGCGTTGCTCTGGGTTTTACATGATAATTTTTTATTAGAAGTATGAACGCAACTCCACAAAGAGAAATCATGGATGTCCTCTATGCCAACGAGCCGACCTCCAGAAATTTTAGCCAAAATTTTGAATACGCCAATAGAACCATCACGCATGAGCATCATGTCTAGGTTTAAAATACTCCCTCTCGTCAAGCATCACTCTAGATTCGTAACCACTTCGCTACGATTGACGGGGGAACCTTGTTTAAACTCACAGAAATACACTTTTAAAACAGAATTATCAAGATTATTGATTCATTTTCAACACCGCCCAATCAAATTACAGTTTCGGAGTCTCAGGATCCAAGTTCTGAGACTTCGAAAGCCTCAAATAGGAAGCAGTTGTTGCCGAAGAGATTTTTAGGTGGAAGTGCCCCATCCACCAAAGAAAGTGACGGAAAACTACGAGATACTAAAAATGTAGTTAAAAATATAATCCGAATTTTTTAGGGTTGGCTCGAGGAGGACTTGAGAGAGCAACGGTCAGTGCTTCGAATTTTAAATTAGATGATCAAAATTGGAAAATACAACAATAATTTGATTCTCAAAATAGCTTGTAATTCTATGACTCGCAAAGCCTTTTTGAAATTTACAAGAAACTGTGCTAAGGATTACATTGAAAAGTCCAAAATCAATGATAAGGAATCTCATTTGCAAGCGCTGGGGAAGTATTAAAATTTATGTATTGAGCAAGAGGAAGAGGAATAATAAATGGATTAGGGTAAGGCGGAGGGGAAAAGTGAGGGAGGAATGCAGCACCTTGAGGTGCATCCAGAGAACATAAAAGTTGAGCAGTGACTTTAATATTTTTAATATTAGAATGAAATTATAGAATAATATTTGACTATCACCAAGATCTGTTTCATAACTGCGTAATAAAATATGGAGGAGAATGCAAAATGCATTATCTAATAAAATGTGTTTAAGATTACTCACTTAATGGCATTATTGTTTAATAGCGCAGTTGATTTAAATTATTGATAGTTATTTAAGGAGCATATCATCGAAATCACGATTAACTTTAAAGATAACATAGTCTTTAGAAGGGTTTCATTCAAAATAAACTATCAGCAGTCTTTCAACACTTAAAATTAAGACAGAAAATATTTGGCTTCAAAAAATATGGTTTATCAGAATATCGATAAATTTATAATAAATAGAAGAGAGTATATTAAACGTTACCCAATAGCTTCAGGAATTCAAATCAAAGATTTTATTCAAATCTTCGATTATTTGCCATATTATGCATATTATTCCTCATTCTCGGGGGTACATGCATCTGGTCTCTATAATTCATCGCCCCATTTCCTGAAGGAGTTAAGCTGTCATTATTTTGATGGAGTGGCTGTCCTAATCCTGTTATCATAATCATTCCGAGATTGCCCATACCGAATGCTTGATTATCCTCTGTCCTTTTGTCCATCACAGTCTTCTTCATAATCCTAAAATTTTTATCTTTGGATTTGTTATGACTCATTATCTTCATTCCCACCGTTGTCGCTCTTTTTTAAGGAGCTTTTGTTTTTGGAACAAATCCATTAATTTAGAAATTTTTAATGTTATCTTTGATGCGGCTGCTTTCCGACTCATTTTTTAGGATAACACTTTCCACGGTTTTCTTTTTCTTCACTACTTTAATTCCCAAGGCCTCAAAGTATCCTGGACAAAAGATCTAATTATCAATTTAACACATATATTCTTTGTGAATAAGCATTGCCCTCAAACATTCATCATGGAGAGAGTGACCACAGTTTAATCTTTTCATCATTTCATTTCCCGCTGTTTTGCATTTAAAACACATCTGCTTTGGGAGGATCTAGTTTCCAACAATACCTAGCTCTACGTCTTGCTGAAGCAAACTAAAATCCTTTAGAGTAGGGAAAAGGTCAATAATAAACTGCTATCCTTAAAGTGATGGAAGCTATTTTGTATTGACTTATTTTATCGGTTGAAACAGCTGCTTTTTTGTCTTTTTAACTCTTACAGCAGCCGTCTTCCATTCTTAATTAGTCATTTGCTTTACGAAGAATCTTTAGTGTTCCCCATGCTGATTTCCCTCAAAACACATCTTACAAAGCTCAACGCCACTGCATAGCAAACATTTATAAAGCAAACCTTTAATATTTTTCATTCCACATCCACGACAATGCGTCCCCTTATGAGTTGAAAACCTCGCCTACCACCTTTAAAGATCCTTATAGATGATAACCATCGGATTTTGAAATTCAGCACGGCACATGGGACAAGTCACAGCTAAATTGGAATCCTCCTTATGCTTTGTCCATATTTTAAAGCATTTTGTATGTAGGCTCTTTTTGCAAGTTTTGCAGGTGGAATAGCACTCTCCATTCATTTCTTCATAGCAGATTGGGCACATTGAGTCTTCCTCCAGTACAGCAAAATCATCTATTTCCTGAGCATTCGAATTGCTTTGATGTATTGTTCGTTTATACTCGTGCTTTTTGCGTTATTCACGCCTCTTTTATGCAAATTTTAATTGTATTAGTCCTTCGAGCTCTGAATCCAGATACGAAGCTGCATTAGTTATGAAGTACCTTGCCATATGATAGGATTTGTAGGGGGAACTTTAAACTTTTTTAGCATGACATAGAGCGTGTGAATACAGTGGTCGTTTTGTATGATCCCGCACGAGCAATAGATAGTTGAGCCGATACTGACCTTAATATACTGGCATATACCTTGAATTTATTATCGTTATCATCCTTAAAAACGAAGGAAGTGGGTCCCGACTCATTAACAAGATAAAGTTTATACTAATTAGCGACTGGAATCATCTGTGTGATGAGAGTCGTGGGTTTGTTTCTCCACGGAACTGTCCTTGACATTATTAACTAAGTTATTTCTTAAATATCAAATTCCATAATAGACATCAACATATTTCAGAATAAAGCTTGTATAATCAGATAAGACCACGCTTGTTCTTCATCTCATTGGACTTTAAACAGTAAATTTTAAATATTTGTCTGCTCTTTTCTAAATGTAAGATGGATAAACTCTATCTTTCTCTCGACTTCGTCATGCATATACCTGGGTAAATCATCAATCGTCATCATATTGACGATGACAGAAAAGTCATTGATGAGGTTTAGAATTTGTCTGAACTTCTTCGATATATTCTGATGAGGATTATCAATAAATCCATATCTGATGATGTTGTCCAGCATTTTAAGATGGTTATTTTCGAACTAGTTCAGCTCATTGATTCTGAGTCTCATCAGCTTATACTCTTTCTCAATGACTCTGAAAAACAAATAGTTCTCAAAGGTAGTTACGAAATTTTGAATTATGTAACGGATTACGTAAACTTTGTTTACTAGCCGAAGCTAGAATTAGGACGATTATCGCCTCTAGAGTTACTTCTTGTAGTTGTTCAGCATTTTCCAGCTGGAAGACACCAAATTCTAGCAATACCTCAAACGAACGATAAAACCAAAAATCTGGATGTACTTCGAGAGATGTATATACGAGATGTAGGGTTCGAGTATAACGGGTAGTGTTTTAAACTAAAATCCTATGTGATTCTCGATGCTATCTTCGAAAATACTTATTTCAGAGTTATAGCTGTTGTTACTGCGGGTATGATAGAATGAAGGCGATAACCTTTGTATAATTTCAGAGTTTGTATCGAAGAGCAGACACTCGCTGAAATATTTCAGTTTTAGCTGCGAATGCTGGTCAATGGCGACTCGAATAAACTCTTGGACACGCTCACCATTCCCACATAGAAAAGTTAAGCGCATAAAATTGATGATTTATAGGATCTCATACTTTTAAATAACTAGGAAACGGAGGGAAGACTGAATGATTTAAAGTTGGCTTTTGATGATATCATCGATGCATATTTAGAGGCAGGTGGATGTATTCACCTCTTTATTTAGTCCAAGCTAAACTGAATCTTAAAAATGTATCCTTTCAAGCTATTCAGATGACTAATCCGATTATGAGGAATTATTAGCTGAGTCCTTTTATTTTAACTGGTGAATAATTCGAAAATATGATTGAGATTATCTATTTTATAGCATAGATATCTTTTGCTTTTTGATAGCCTCTTCATAAGGAGGTGTGGTTAATTTTACAGGTTCAGATTTATTGATTCCCATGGGCTTGTTATTTTCAATTACATTTTAATTTTTCACTATATTTTTTTACAAATTTTAAGCTTAAATGATTGACTATTGAGGCTTTTAACACTCCTCAACAAGTTATTATTATTTATCATCCCCCTCATCTTGTTCAAATTCATTTTTGTTTGAATGCTATTCTTCTTTTTACTTTTGCTCTACTAAAGATTAGGCGATGATCGGCTCATACATATTTCCACTTCTTTCCTATTGGCTGATTTGCAACAATTTTTGCTTGAGCACTTCTTTTTCTTTTGCCAAGCTTTGCTTTTCCCTTAACTACAAGTCTATGAGCAACCCTCTTTACTTTTACTTTTAAATTTCCTATAGTAACTTCCTCCTCTTTTCCTTACTCTCAATTTACATTTTTAGCTTCTGCAATTAGGCTCTATTTTGCTCATTGATTATCCTTTTCCTCATGTTTTCCTCTTCAGTTTACTTGTACATTTTACTCTTGAGCTCATACACAAATTTCATTCTGTCCTAATATTTCTTCTATTGTTCATACTTCATTTTTCGCTTGAACTGCCTCCGAATTCTATTCATGAGTTGTCTTTTCCTCTTAAAGATCCCTCTCCATTTGTTTTAATACTTCTCCAGTCTGACCAAATCCCCAATAATCTCCATCTTGTCTTTCATTTTACAAATCAAGTACAGTTCGTTGTTTTCCTCCTTTATAAGTTCTATCTTTCTGCTCACATAAATGAGGATGTCCTTAATGTTGTCGAAATAATATTTTAGGTAAACCTCATCGTTAATTCCAATCGAAGACGTTTCCTCGAAGAGGAGGGTATTTAGGATGGTTAAAATAGGTTTGAATACAGCTGAAACTAGCTTTACAATTAAGGGTTTAAACTATAAAGACAAACTATCGCTAAATCTTGATAATTTGACCACCTGCTTAAAGATAATAAACTCAGAGTTAAGAAATCGATAGTCAAAACTTTCATATGATTTATGTTCCTCCTAAATGTAGTCGTGGTTAATGATCAAGTTATAGAGCAGAGATAGTTCATTGGAGAGTTTTTCAATTGACAGCAAATATTCGATTAGAGTGCATTCCTTTGCAAATTGAAGGATTAATTACTCATAGACAATAAGCACTTCTTGCAGTTGACTGCCTATATCGATTAGAAAATACCAAGTTAAAAGTATATCTTACGAAAGGGCCGGCTGCGTATATACTCTAAGGCAGCGTCAATGCGACTGCGACTGTTTGCCATTTTAAAAATATTCTCCAGTCGTGCATTCAAACTACCGCCTAAGGATAACTAAATGTATACGAAGAGATGTTTCAAGGCGATATTTTCTGAGATTTAACGACCACTTCATTTCAGAGTATTCGAGAGTAAACAACTGACATTCCACATTTTGAAGCATCTTTGATATTTAAATCATAAGGTCGCAATCAGATAACACTATCTTCGTATTTTATTCAAGGTTGAGTTACAGTTCCATGGAGTGCAAGCTGACCAGATTGGGTTAAAGGTATGCCTAGAATATTTGGGATGATGAAACCAGGCGTGACTATCTATCTAAATCAATGTCAAATTACTTGATTACTACCAAGTGGGGTCTCTGCATCTGAAATTTTGGCGAGACTGAAAGAGAGTATCATAATTCCATAGAATTGATTGATCCTAATTCCCTAAGTCATTCTTGAGTTATATTTTACTGGCTTACAACTATTTTAGCTATTTAAGACCTCTCTACTACCTTAGTAGGCTCTCTTTATTATCGTTTTCCTATTCTTGAGATTAAACAGATTCAATTTAAAAATAGTATTTGTCCTTCGACTCGTTTTTTGTACTTAGGTTTAGATCCTTCAGCAATCGACTATCACTCTATTTCTCGTACGGATTTTATATCTATCGAGAGTGATTATATTTGGACATCGAGATTATGTTAGAAAAGGGAAGGTATTCTGATAGTTTAGGTATGCTGATATTGACGTCAAAGCAATTGAATTATGGTTGCAGGTGGCCAAATGCTCCCATAAAAGACTCTGGAGGACGATAGTCAACCATAAAGGAGGGAGTTGGCATCATCTGCGAATTCTGAATTATTTGAGATGGCTCACTAATTGTAATTGACGAGGAAATCGTGGAAACTATGGGATTGTTATGAATATTAAAGAATTAGAACATTTGCAAGTGATTTTTTTCGGGATTGGCAATGCTCCATTCGGATTATCTCGCACAGTCATTTACCGATAATTGTGCATCGCCTTGAATTGACTGATAGGTGTTCAGTCTGAAAAATCTTTCGCTTTTAGGATATTCGTAGACATCCTTCCACATGGATTATAAACTTTCTTCAAGCATGGCGCTATTGTTATAAGTAGTTCTCCGGCCAGCCCCTCGTCCGTATACTCTATTATCCACTTTACTATGAGGAGTAGCATGCAATGTTTCTTCGTCCTGTGGAATTACTCCAATTTTCATTTAAATTAACAATTATTATTAAGTGCCAATGCTGAATGCATGGCTATTTAATATTTCAGTTTGTTTAGTTATACTTTATTCGCTTCATCATTGAGAAACATCTAAATCAATAAAATATAGCCATGAACTGCTTCATTAAAGTTATTAAGATCAAAATGCCTGAATTTTATATTTCTGCAAAAATAGTTACAGAATCGACAGACTTGCGCGAATGTTTATGTTCTCCTTACTAACACTTAGAGTGCTTTTTCCTGACAGTAGAGGCGCCAACTTGCTGAGCACATTACTTAATTATCCCCGAGCTACCGATAACTCTTCCTGCAGTTTTTTAGTTGTCATCTCACTGTTTATCTGATCATTTTAGTGATTTGCTATTTCGAGCTGAAGTTTTGCTTATGTATTCTTCTCTTTCTTCTGCATCATTGATATTTGCTGTTTCAATTGCTATATCTCATCTGGCTAAATTACGCTTGCCTCATGAAGAGTGATATCAAAGTCATCTTCCTTATGTTCTTACAATTCGGCGATTTCCTCGTATTGCTGTTTGTCGATGCGAATGGGGGTGGTTGCGACGTCTCTCCTGCTGAGTTTAAGTTTATTCTGGTCAATACAATACTGTTTGTAGTTGATGAGTTTGTCTTCTTCCTATTTTTTGGCCAGTCTGTCTTTAATTTTGATTTATTGTAGTTCTTTCCTCAACAATTAGCAGTCGCCAATGATCTTTCCCTTCTCTTCTCGAAGCTTCGCCACTTGTTCCTCGTTGGAGGACAGCCTTCGCCTCAAAAAGCCGATCTCTTAATTTAATTTGGAGATTATCTTTAAATTTTATTCGTTTTGGCGCTTGACTTCTTTCAATGATTCCAACTCTACCAATTGCTTCCTGAATCCCTTATTTTAATCATTCACTTTAGTTAATTCTCCCTCGTGCAAATTTTTTAATATGCGGATTTCTCTAATTAATCTCTCAATCTAAGCAGACGCAGCATTCTTATCTTCTACTTGAATATTCGCATATTTTTCGGAAGTACGTTAGTTAGTCATTCTTCGACTGATGGTTTTCCATTAGTCAGAGCAGACAGCTACTTTTTCTCTTAGATCTTGCTAAGTTCTGGATATTTCAATCACCTTTTTATTGAGCAGCTGATTTTATTTTTTTAGCTACTCGGCGGATGCCTCGGCTCTTTGGGCTTTGAGCTTCCAAAACTACTATTAGTATTGCTGAGAAGTGTTGCTTCTGAATGCATAGCTACTATTCTGTATGGATCTAATGGGACTATTATCCATTTGTCTTTGGAATTATAACTATAACGACTATACAATTCGTGAACATCAATATAATGTTAATGAATTTGCCCTAATATACGTTTTATATATTTTCGATGAGTCTGATTGATAGACTCCTTATAAAAGAAATACAACCCTTTTAAAAATAGACAATGATTTATTTTAAAATTATCAATTATCAAAGATCAAACATTTAATTCTTTAATTTTGGATTTTATGAAAGTGACCATGTATCTGATAAACAGTCAATCCAAGGATTTTAGCAAGGATCTAAGATTATTCTTAACAACGAACTTATGGAACAAAAATAAATATTCATAAGGTGTCTTTGCTTACCGAACGTAACTCAGCTAATAAAGAGTTTTCTAAGGTATAGCTTCAATTATTTTGTTCACAGTATGCATCGCCAACGAAGATAAACTTATTACAGCTGTTTTTGATTAGTTTATATTTGCCATCTTAGATTCATCAAATTTGAGTATAATATTTCTCAAACGTTTCACATGCTCTCTGCTATTTTTACAGATAAATTTTGTTTTTTCCTGTTGAATTGACAAGCCTTATTCTTTGATTATGAAATGGAAACTCATTTATTGTGATATTAAAAAGGCAAAATTAGTTTTTGCTTGACATTTAACGGGGCTTTTAACTTCTTTTTTTGACAAATCATCGCTATTTTGGATGAACAATATATTGTAAAATAAATCGTATTTATCATAATACTTTTTATAATTTAATATTCATGAGAATTTTCATCATTGGAACTACTGCAGTCGGCAAAACCAAACTCAGTGTGGAACTAGCTAAACATTTCAACGGATAAATCATTAGTTGCGATTCAAAGCAGCTGTATCGGCACGCCTCCATCATGACTGCCAAAGTGACCGAATAATAAGCCTCTGGAGTGCCCCACTTTATGGTGGATTGCCTTGATCTTCATTAAAACGCCTACAATCGCAACAAATACTTTAAGTAATCTCGCAAAGCTTTAAAAAACATTGAAATGAGAAAGAAGTTGCCTGTAATAGTAGGAGGCACCAACTACTACATATAAACATTACTTTACAATTTAAAAAATTTAAAAGATGCGCCCCAGTAATAGCAAGAAGACGAAAACTCTGATTTTGATTACTAAAAATTAATTCCATCCCAATCAGTTGATAAAAAATTAACAGCTTAGCTATCTCAGGAACTGTAAGATATGCGTAAACTATCAAAATAATAAAAATACGAGATGCTGTAGAAATATGATAAGCTAATGGCGCAAAAGATCCATCGGAACGACGAGAAAAAGATAACCATTTTCTTGGAGAGGATGATTATTAGCGGGTAAAAGATCAGTCTCGTTTATTAAAAGAATACGCAGTAGCTGAGGCATGACTAATCCATTGTATTCTGGATAAGAAACTCGAACAAAACTTAGCTTCATGATATGGTCACAAAGAGGATTTATAAAATGTTGGATAAGAACGGTCTTACTGAAATATTTGCCATTTACTATTATATAGAACTGCATCAGATGATGGAGAAGAAACAGGAGATGGATTTGAGTGCTTTTAAATAATATTCAGGGGCAGGGTCAAGCATTGGCATCAAGGAGTTTAAGGAGTTATATTTGGAGGTGAGACAACAGATTTAACTACTATTTACTGAGATAAAAGATGAAATTATGAACAAATAATAAATTAATTATAAACTCATTCATGCAACGATCCTTGATCATTTTGATCAATTGGTCTACAAACAAGACACCTTGGCTGCAGGCAGAGAACAGCTTATTCTGGACACCAAACACTACTGCAAACGTCAAATCACTTGGATCAAAAACAGAATATTCGTTAACAATCTCTAGAACCGTAAACATTTCTTTGTGCTTGATTTAAGCCCACCAAACATTATGGAAGCGTAATAGAAACAACCTACTCCCATCTTATAAAGATTTGATCGTTTCGTTTCCAAAAAAAGTATATAAATCATTGATACAATTCGGCAATAAGGATTTGGCTCGGTATTAGAGGAAGAGAAACATTTTTCAAATGAGGATAAAATAGAGCCTTTGGAATAATGGAAAAAGTATTATTGTTAGGCTTGCCAACTGGAACTAAATGGCCAGTATTATTGGAACGACCATGTTTCGAGTAAGCGTCATGACAAACAAGTTAAATACCTTGAAAAGAAATAGGAAAGCGAAGAGTACATCAAAAAGCAAAAATAACTAGCCCAAATTCGCAAATAAGCCAAAAAGGGTGAGCAACCCGTCGAACAAAAAATACCAAATGAAGAGAAGAATGAGGAGTGATTGTATTTGCTACCCTCATTATTAACCACCAATTAATGATATTGTTAATCAGAATCCAATCAAAGAGAAACAATAATAATTAATTTAATGCATTAGCATAGTGCAGAGATGGAACAATTATATACAATCATCAATCATCAATACTTCATTTCATTATCTAAAAAATATTCGATGAATCTCATAACCGCTTATCAATATTTCACTACTTTATTACCCAAAAAATTATTGTTTTCGATATCCCACTGTTTCAAAGTAACCATCTGATTGACCAAAATTGCTGAGTAAAATTTTGTCATGTGATTTGATCTTGAGCTAATTGTTCCCGAAAATGAGATAGTAGTCATTATAGCTGAGACAGCGCCGACCTGATGAAAGTGGAAATATCCATTCATTTGTAAGGGATAGAAGCAGCCCTTTCCCATTAGCCATGTCTTAAGGGTCCAATGCAGATTCTGAATAACCTGCAACATATTTGCCTCGAGCGGTCTTGATGATGATTGCGAAATTTTCTATTTTATCGATGTACTGATGAATATTGGTTTTGTTAAACTAATCGGAATAGTATATTACGCTCGTTCTCAAAATAGTCTTTTGAAGGTATCTTTCTATGGCTTTGGTCAAGAACTGCTTGTGCTGAATTTAGAGTTAAAGCAAATTGCCTTCGAATATGTGATAAAAAGCTTAGCTTTGTAGATTGAAAACAGTGTCGTTGATTTCCAAGCGGTATGCATCGTATTACTTTTAAATTTTGTCCTTCTATCCTCTTACCGAAGCTAACTGCTGAGTAATAGTTTGTATTTGCTGTTAATAGCCTACATCTTCTTGTTATTTCTGCTATTTAATCAGTAATTGCAGGGAAACATCTTGATATTGTTTCTTCAGCTGCTAATTGTAAGTTTAAAGGATACAGGCTGTAATATGAGCACTGTTCAACTCTTCTTTTAAACTGTAAATAACAGACTTTAATTCCTATATTTATAACTAGAAGATATTTTGACTACTTTACAACAGCGATATTCTTTTCCTATATTAGGATATTTCTGATAAATGAAAAGCTTTTCGCTGCCTGATTATCTCATTTTAGGAAGCCATTCTCTCCACTCTGTCCTCTGTTTTATTTGCCATAGTTTCTTCTATTTTGAGGAACTATCCTTATTTTATATCTTATCTGACACTTTCGGTCGAGCATCGTCTTAAGCTTTACTCCTTGACTTAATTTATATGCTATATTTTTTATTCTGCCTCATTATGGTGAGAAAGATATGAGGATTAAATCGATGTTAATTATTCTAGAGGCTTTGCTCTTTATTAAGCCCTTCTTTCAGACTGCAGCAATTTCATATTTTGACTATTTTGACACTGGGAAAGCGAAAACCATTCTCCCCGTTTGATATATCGGACGATAAATCTCTGAATTAAATTCTACCAATAAACTGCTAGATTTTACGAAATAAATTTCATCTTCCAAAGATTTTTATTATCTTTGAAGGCAAATTCGAGAACATTGTCTCTGCGGGTGATTTATTTTATCACTCCGATCTATTTTTACTGCTTCGGTCTCGGTAAAGATGCCCATGGAAGAGACATTTGACTATAGTAGCTCTATATATAGCATATAGAAGGCTCCTTCTTGAAATAGTTGACGATGGCTAATACTCTATGGTTTTACGTAAACATTATATTTCTTTCCTTCTTTACGATGGTATACCCAAATTAGCGATCCTCCGTCTAGTTGACTTGAAACGATTGTTCCATTCCCCTGAATTGAGAATTATTAGTTTTCTCCAAATCCTCAATGAGGATTTCTCTGCTCATATTAACTAAACTATATAAAATTCATACTAGATGTTCGTATGAACATTTTCTTAGCATTGAATATCATTAAAAAATCATTTAACTGTTAAATGGAGCCGCTATCTGGATATTTTTTAATAGAGTAGCTTCACCTATATGCACGATCGATGGTCGTCGCTCTTGTATTATCTCTCTAGTGTCTCTCCCAAATCAGGTTTCAGGATCTGATATTGTCCGATCATTTCGCTTTCCAGTCCCTTACACATGTAAAGTCGTAAAGTAAAGTCCTTGGTCAATTCATTTTCCAACGGAAACAAAAACTAATGCCCATTGAAACAGGTTAATTGCACCATTTCCGATTTAGTAAATTCCTTATCCGCATAAATTTCACAGCGGAAAGCTGCGTATTCATCACGCGCACTGATGAACTTGGATATGGTCTCAATGGTAATGGTCAATTTATATTTATGATGGGGGCCAACCCGATTATTCTGCCACTTGATAAACTTCCTAAAATCTAAATTAGAAGGAAACTACTTTGCGATCTGAGTTACTCATTGGAGTGTTAAAATTTATTTTACAACATCCTTCGTTTGCCGTAGGAAATGCTGTTTTTATCCTTATTGGGGTTGAATGCTGATTTGACTTCCTTCAGCCGTCGAGCCATATTTATGTTTTAGTTTACGATTTAGAAGGTTTTCATAATACGCATTTTTCTGTTTTTTAACTACCTGTATGTGATTGCGTATGACACGTCGCCCAACTTTTATGCTTCAGTGTGACAATCCTCCTTCGCTCGATATTTGCTCGGTTTTGTGTTCTATTTGACTGGTCCAAATTTGGGGGAAAGAGATACGTGTTCCTGTTTATCAGCGACGCTAGCATGTTTAATTTTCATGAGGTTAAAGAGATGTTGTGAGTAAGACTTGCGTTCGAGCCAAAGTTGGTATTTCTTCATTGGAAGAAAGTTATAGTTTTAAAGTTAATATAGAATTTGCTTAGATAAAATAGGTGATATTTATCTTGAGTGATTTATGAACCTTAAAGGATTCTATATCTATCCACCATATTCGTATTATAGGGGTTGGGGTTGGGGTTGGGGTTGGGGTTGGGGTTGGGGTTGGGGTTGGGGTT
>Ga0302185_10000928_pt1 | contig 21441 bp, 23 predicted proteins | sample II_Bog_E1_1_FD_200231 | JGI IMG/M metagenome (GOLD analysis project Ga0302185, IMG submission 200231) | Peat permafrost microbial communities from Stordalen Mire near Abisko, Sweden - II_Bog_E1_2 | ecosystem: Environmental > Terrestrial > Soil > Wetlands > Peat | place: Sweden: Abisko... | reverse complement strand
ATTCTGATTCTTCATGACATCGACAACCACAAACTTGCATTCGATCTTGCCAATGTCAATAAGACACTTGACTGCTCGTGCTGGCTGACTGGCAATGTTCCAATAAAGAGTGAGGGACATGGTATAAATGAATCTTTTATAAGATTGATAAATCGCAAATTGCAATCATTCTGCTTCCACTTTAACTTTTTTGATGGTGCTAGCTAGTAGTGGTACTAATTTTTAAAAGTCCTCGTGGATGGCCTTGACTTCCTCGACCATAAGAATCCGATTGTACCACGCTGTGACATTTTCGTATTGTGAGAATGGCATCTCATATACTAACATGTTAGTGACCTCATGGAAGAATTGCAGGTCAGCGATCGTCAAGTAATCTCCTGCTAGATAGGGAGACTTTTGGATCTCGAGGACGTTGTCTAGCATTTCTAACATCTCCATTATTTCACTTTCTGCTTGCGTTATTTGGTAGGAATGAACAGTTAACCCGCGCTTCAGTCCCTCATCTACTTTATGCTGGATAATCCGAAATAGCCCTGGTCTAAAGGAATTTTGATACCAAGATAGGTATTGATTGACTTTGGCCCTGCTACGAGGGGAGTCACCATAGTATCGACCGAGTTTCTAAGGGAAAGCTTCACAGAGGTAGACCAGAATCGCATTGCTTTCTGCAAGTTTGAAATCTTCGTGAGTGAGGAAGGGCACTTTACCAAACGGATTTAATTCCAAATATTCCTTGGTATGTGTCTCATTACTGAGCAAGTCCACATCCTTAACTTTCGCTTAAAGTTTTCCCAAGGAGATTAGGACCATAACAGATCGAGCGGGCTGGCTGATGATATTCCAATACAATGCCAATGACATGATTTATCTTTATGATAGCATAGCATTTAATTTATAGAATGTAGGGCGAATACAATATTGATCGGTTAGTCGCCAGGCAAAGGAAGATTAAGCCTGCAATAGGTGTTTCTATATGGAACGAGTTCGTCAAGTGGGCGCATTACATCTTTGAATCCGAAAGGCATATTCTTTTTGGTAGAATTGGCAACTACGGCTACAAAATTTAGGAAAAATCAGGCAAGAAGATTCCTTTTCTATTTATCAGCGAGGGCTTCCTGAAGTAGAATGGCTTGAGTTGCAAATATTACTCCTTTGTGCTTAAACCCATAGTAAAAATCAACTTTCAGGCTGTGCAAAGGCATATTGAGGATACTGTAACGGAAGAGGACGTGAAATGCGTAGTGGAATCAGTCATCGAATACATAGAATAGGTATCTCCTTCAACATGTAGATAGTGACAAGTAGCCACCAGCAAATCAAGATAGATCTCGACCTTATGGGACATTTACAGAAGAATAAAAATTAAATTTGGTTTTAGTATGTACTGCCAGTATCTCCTACTCTTAAGGATAAAATGAGGCAGACAGGATTACGCTTTCACCTTGAGAAGGAAGAGAAAAAAATGACTTTGTCTAAATTGGCATTAGTGACTGGCAAGGAAGGAATGTTTCCTAGAATAGAGAGACGACCTTCCTCTCGCAGAGATTTGGAGCCGAGTAGTGCCAGGAAGGAGTTTAATATGCAGCCTATTATCGAACAGAGACCTATGTCAAAAGAAAAACTGTCATCAAGAGAAAAACGAGATGAAAAGGGTCAATCTTAACTGCGAAAAGGAAGGAGTTTAACAAAACTGGCAAAACTGGAGCATACTCAGCAAAACGAACCCAATACTTTCATGAGAACTACAAGGGTCAACTCTTTTCATAAAATTTAAAGTGAAGGAGCCCCCGATTAGACCATAGGCTGGCAAATGATGGGTGCAGGCTCAGATCCCCTGAAAAAAAGTCAAGACTTTGCTAAATTAACAAACAATCTGAAGAGTTTGATGTAAACAAAATTTCAGTTTCCAAAATAAACCAACATCCGGAGTTTACCGATAATAGATGTGTTTGCTAGAACTTTGGCTTGCCCAATTGCAACGCAGAGGCAAAACCCTTTGGTGGCTGCAAGAGTTGGAAGCAATCTGTCAGCCAAAGCACAAAGACTCTACATCACAAAGGAAGGGATTAAGTATATGGTCATAAAATCTGCAACTCTTGACCAACGAAAACCAAGAACTAAGGTCTTTATTGTCAATGATAGATAGGAGTATATGCTGAAGCTGAAGCAGGTAAACTCCCAAGAGGAAAAAGACTTGCTAAATGTAAAATAGGATAACTACAAAAGATACCTAAAGCTCTTTAACATGATTGAATAGAAAAATGTCTATGAAGTTACTCCATAACAGCTCGACCTAATTTTATGCCAATTGGATTCTAAATACAAGGACAACTCTGGTTCTCCTTATAATTTCAAAGAGATTATTGAGTAAAACATTGAGTAAGTAAAATAGTTTCACATTAAAGCCATAAAGAAGGCCATTATTGATTATGTCCTGCTTGATCACACTGAAATGGACCGTCTAAACGTCTATCTCAGGTTTAAGACTCCTTCCTTCTATGGCCAACGCACACCTAAATATCATAAATCCGATTCGTAGTCTCTGTATAAGATAAGCAAAATTAAGATAGAGGAGAAACTCCTCAAAAATAGTCAAAATACTTTAAAGATACAGTGGTTGTGGCACTAGAAATACGAAAGCCATGATTTTGTTGTTATTCCCGGTTAATTAGACCCATATGTTGTGATTTAATAGTTCTGGGACCGCCAAAAAGCCAGCATTAATAAATTTAAATAGAGTATTACGAACCAGTGGATCCCACTCCTCGCCGATATCTACAAACAACAAATTACTGAATTGAACCGAAACCAGTCCAAATGCGCAATATTCTTCGAATCCACTGCCACCCAGCTACACATCCAAATTCGCAACCTGATAGCTTGCTAGCTACAAACTTATTTCAACTTTATTTCTCAGTTTGACAAGCAGGAGCTCAATCCTCCGGACACCGTGGTGTTTCTGTAGAAAACTAGAAATATCTATGAGCAGTGTTTTATTAATGTCAGGCTCAGCCACCGCAAGGATGAGATCTATTTTATGGATAACATGGATGAGATTTAAAACAAATTAGTTGACGTGATTGATTTAATCGTTCAGGTGGGCAAGGACATTCCTCGCCCCGAAAATTTAATCACGACTACCAAAAAATTATATCAGATGGGAGTCCCTCAGGAATATGATGATGCCTATCAGACTATTAAGAAAGAGATAGGCAGAATCGCAAGGATTAATATTGCTAACACCAAAGAGTGTCTATAAATATACAGCAAGTATGCTTTTCTGCTGAATTAAATGAGAGTTATTGACTAGTGGATTTACAAAGGTAAGCACGATAGAAGGGAGTACTCTCTGACCTTTAGCAAGTATAGAGACCTATATAATGAAGTCAAGTTAGAAGTGCCTGCTTTTATTAGGATGAATATGATCTACGTCGATTCCAGTGAACTAAAAAGATATCTGTTAAAGTCTATCGATTAAATCATTATGCGACTCTAAAAATCAGTTTTCGATTTGGTCACAAAAAGGAATGATTAGATCCAAGCTTAGCTCAATAAAATGGTTACAGTCGCGACGACATCAGCCTACACCTGCTAAAAACTTGTTTAAATTTAAATCGCAGTTGATGGGTACAAGAGGGTGGGCATCAAAAGGCTGCAGGATGAGCACAGCGACTTAGTCAAGTGGATTACTATTACTCTTTACAATACTCTCTTCCCTATTACTGAAGATGATCTATTGAGTATCCACGATACATCCGAGTTTCTCAGAGATATTTACTTTAAATTGGATACTGCAGAGTCCAAGATATTTGATTATCGCAAAAGACTTGAATTGCAGGCTAAAGAAGATAGTAAGCTCTTTCACAGCAAATTGTATCAATTAGTCAAGGACATTTAAAGCTTAAAAGAATTTGGAAGCTAAATTCTCAAAGATTCTGCTTTGGAACTCATCTCCAACTGCAGAAGAAAAATCACTGATTTCAAAGCTGAACTAAAAGACTTAAACAAACGATAGGTATTACTCAGTATTGACTAAACGGAGGGAAGCAAGCTGATGGAGTGGGATAAAAACCTAAAACCTTTCGAGGAGTTGTGGACATTGGTGAAGGCATACAAGACATACTAAGGCTTCTGGACAAGATAAAGCATATTCAAGCAAGACTCAGATTTCATCAACAGTCAAACGAAGGTGATGTACAAAGATATAATTATACTGAGCAACAATCAAATCATCAAAAAGATAGCTCCCCCGAGTATCAAAATTGCCTAAGATTTGGCGGACGATATAAAAATCTTCCAAAAGAACATACCAGTCATCGCTGTGTTTTCAAATCCTGGACTTAAGGCAAGACACTTTCAATAAATTAGCAAAGCGATTCATTACGAAGGAGATCCTCTGTCTGCGTCATCTAACTTGTACATGAATAAGGTGATTAGCCTGGGCGCAGCCGAACACATCTAGGAACTGGAAGTGATTAGCGAAACTGCCACCAAGTAGTATTTGATAGAAACAACCATATTAAAAATTAACAAATAATGGAAAGATGCACAGTTTGAAATGAAACCATATAAGGATACAAAGGTGAATATCCTTATGGGTTCCAGCATAGAAGAAATTCAGGCTTTGGTCGACGATCACTCACTAAAAGTATTAACTATGAAGGGCTCTATATATTCGGTGACTTTCCAAAAATAAATTGAGGAACTGGATGAATGGTTAGACTACACCAACTAACTCCTTGATTACTCTACCAAGGTGCAGAGTGTGTGGATGTATCTCTAGCCAGTGATGACTTCTCCTGACATTTTAAAGCACCTCTCTGTGTAGGGGTCTAAATTTAAAGTGGTCGACGAAATGTGGAAAGAAGTGACTAATACTTTTTCAAAGCTGTTGTTCGTTAAATAAATTATTAAGAACAAGAAAATAGTACCTAATTTGAAGTTGTGCCATGCCAATTTGGAAGTAGTTCAAAAGGGGTTAAATTCATATCTCGAGTCAAAGAGACTTAATTTCCCCAGATTCTTTTTTTTGTCCAATGAAGAACTTCTTTAAATTTTAAGTTAGACGAAAGATCCCACTCGGGTGCAGCCGCATCTAAAGAAATGTTTTTAGGGAATCTTTCGCCTATAGTTCGAAGATAATCGTCTCATTCAAGGAATGTACTCGACCTAAAACTAGTATGTATCCTTTAGCAGCAAAATAAACACTGCTCTATCTCGTGGAAACGTGGATGAGTGGCTCATTGAAGTTGAGGATAAGATGAAAAATAGTGTAAAAAGATAGATTAAGGATTCATTTGGTGATTATGGCCAAATAGCTCGAAGATAGTGTTTGCTCAATCGCTGTGCAATGAGCATCTACACTGTCGAAATGATAAACTGGACTACCTTGGTATAGAAGCATATCCTTTCGAAGTAGCTGAAGGAATGCGTGTAAGTGACTAAAAATCAATTGGGCTAGATCGTGAGTTTGATCAAATAATTAAATCTTAAACCGATCCATATCCTCACTCTTGAGTCGCTTATCGTTCTCTCTGTCCATAATTTGGATGTAACAAAACACTTATAAGCAGGGAGGATAGCAGAAATTACTGATTTTGCGTGGGAGTCGCAGCTAAGATATTATTACCCTTGGAAGGAGGATGAAAACAGCCATCTTACTTAAGTGAAAATCCTTAACACTACTTGCTCCTTTAACCACTAATACTTGGGCAATACTTCTCGATTAGTCATTACTCCTCTCACTGATCGATGCTATCGAACTTTATGCTCGGCTATATTTCTTAACTATGGAGGAGCTCCTGAAGGACCAGCTGGGACTGGAAAAACTTAAACTGTTAAAGATTTAGCCAAGGCTTTAGCCAGTCAATGTGTGGTATTCAATTGTTCAGATGGACTAGACTATAAAGCAATGGGCAAGTTCTTTAAGGGGTTGGCCGCTTCTGGTGCTTGGAGTTGCTTCGATTAGTTTAACAGGATTAATCTTTAGGTTCTTAGTGTCGTGGCTCAGCAAATCCTTTGCATCCAGACAGCAAAGGCAAAAAAACAAAGAATCCTATTCTTCTAAGATGTATAACTACAATTGAAGGAAAGCGCCAATTGCTTTATCACTATGAATCCCGGATATGCAGGCCGTTCAGTTGCCATGATGATCCCTGACTATGCCATGATTGCTGAAATATCTTTGTATTCCTATGGCTTTGAGAATGCCCGCTCATTAGCAAGGAAGATAGTCACCACATATAAACTATGTTCTGAGCAGCTCTCTTCTCAGGAGCACTATGACTATGGTATGAGAGCTGTGAAGAGTGTCCTCGTAGCTGCTGGAAATTTGAAGAGAAAGAATCAAAATTTAGAGGAATCCTCCCTGATTTTAAAGGCTATAAACGACGTCAACATGGCCAAATTCCTATCCTTTGATATTCCTCTCTTTGTTGGAATAACTAGTGATCTTTTCCCTAACATCAGTTCCCCTTAAATAAACTATGAACATCTTCTCGTCTAAATAACCAATGAATACTAGCAACTGAAAATGAGCCTCAATCAATACATTATCGACAAGATAATCCAGATATATGACATGATTCTGGTTAGGCATGGGCTAATGATCGTCGGCTATCCTTTTTCTGGCAAATCGACTGCTCTCTAGGTGCTGGCTCGATCGCTAAGCAAGTGCAAAGATAAGATGAATTAAAACTAAGTCGAAATATGCAAGATCAATCCTAAGTCAATCACTCAAAAACAACTCTATGGCTTTTTCGATGAAGTCTCTCATGAGTGGTTCGATGGAGTTCTTGCAGTCAAATTTAGAAATTTTGCTAACACTGATACTGCTGTCCGAAAGTGGTTGTTACTGGACGGACCTGTGGATGCAGTCTGGATAGAGAACATGAACACTGCCCTTGATGACAACAAGAAATTATGTCTAAACTCTGGTGAAATCATTTCAATGAGTAAAAGTATGAGTTTGATCTTCGAACCAATGGATTTATTAGCTGCTTCGCCAGCCACAGTCAGTCGGTGTGGTATGATATATCTTGAACCCAACTCTGTTGGGCATTAAATACTCATTGATGCTTGGAAAAAAGGGAATGACTGGCTTCCTGAGGATCTTAGTAAGATTATAATTTAAAACTTTAGCCTCATTAATTAAATATATGCCTGCGTTAAGGGGTTAAAAACAATATGCTATGTATCCATTTTTAGCCTTTTGCAAACCTTCCTAAAACTGTTAACAGTGGAACTGCTTAAAATTAAGAAATATAGCGAACAAATGCCTGAAGAGTATGCTGCAATTGAAGACAAATATAAAATAGCCCTCATTTCAGGTATTTTTATTTATGCTATTGTCTGGTCATTCGGAGTCGCAGTGGATACAACTTCCCGAAAGCTGTTTGATCAATCATTAAAAAAGATTGTCATTGGGGATATCACTACAGCAAAGAAGAAGAAGACTTTATCCTTTCCTGAAAAACTGACCTTGTTTGATTATTTGTTTCGTGTCTCTTAAAACCTGAGTTATGAATGGGTAAAATGGGTCAGCATGATCGAGGAAAATTACCCAAAAGATGTTAAGATACACGAAATCATTGTGAAGACGAGTGACATTGTGCGCTACAATCATCTCCTAGCATTTGGAATTTAAAATAATGTTCCCATCATTCTTTGCGGACCCACTGGAACTGGCAAGACTATCCTCGTTAAGGATTTTTATGCTTTTACGGCCAATCAAAAGGAGTATGGATTTATGGAAATGGTATTCAGTTCAAGAACTACGTGCACTCAAGTTCAGGAAGAAATTGAAAGCAAGTTGGACAAGAGGGGAAGTAGGCACATTCTGGGCCCAAAGGGTTTTCAAAAACTGATCATCTTAGTAGATGATCTCAATATGCCTGTAAAATAATTCTATGGCGCTCAACCTCCCATCTAATTTCTACGACAGTTAGTGGACCAGCAAGGGTTCTTCGATTTAAAATAAAAGTAAAAATCTTTCAAAAAAGTAATTGACCTTCTGTATATATACAACATGGGAGCTTCAAACAACGATATAACACCTCGCTTCCTGAGACATGCAAACTTAGTATCTGTGACCAATTTTGATGAGGAAACCCTCACCCGTATATTTACCACCATATTGATGACTTCTTTTCAAGGACATTCTGAACAAAAACACGTTTCCACTCTCCTGAAATATTCTATTGAGTTATACAATGAATGCTTGAAAAGATTGCTGCCTACTCCCGCTAAGGTTCACTATATCTTTAACCTCAGAGACCTCTGGAAATTTATTGTTGGAATTTGTAGAGCTGACAATCATAAGATACACTCTGAAAACATTGGAAGGCTGTGGGCCCACGAAGCCAAAAGGATTTTTATGGATCGACTTCTACCTTCCTAAAAGCACATTGTTGCTGAATTAATATCATCAATCGGCAAGAAATGGGGTAAAAATACTGACACTGTTTATTTCAGCGATATTCTCAATCCGAGCGAACACAGTTACGAATAAATCGCTGATTTAGAGAAAGTGCAGCTCTCAGTCTAAACTTCTCTCAATAACTACAATTTGGTGAGTGATAAACCCATGGACTTAGTGCTGTTTTAGTATGCACTCAAACATATTCTCATCATCTTGAGGATTATACGACAGCCGAGAAATAGTGCTTTGTTGGTTGGTTTGGGAGGCAGCGGGAGAAAGTCCTTTGCGCAGTTGGCTTCTTTCATTGCAGACTATAACCCTGTGAGTCTGTAAATTACCAAAAATTATAACTACTCTCAGTTCAGATAGGACGTCAAAAAGATCTTTCTCGAAATAGGAGTGAAGAATAAGTTTATCTCTTTCCTGTTCAGTGACACACAGATCAAAGACGAACAATTCTTGGAAGATATCAATAATATTCTTAACGTCGGCTCTATCCCTAATTTGTTTAACTCCGAAGAAAGGATTTAAATTTGTGAGGCAGTCCGCAAATAAGCAGCCGAGTCCATCACTGGATAATTGAATGTTGATAAACTGTTTAACTTTTTCCTGTTGAGGGTGAAGGACCAACTTAAGCTCATTGTCTGTTTTAGCCCCATTGGAGAGTCCTTTAGAGTGAGACTGCGCATGTTTCCAAGTTTAGTGAACTGCACTACCATCGATTGGTTCGAATAGTGGCCGGAGGAAGGCCTGGTTTCTGTAGCAAGCAATTTCCTTGCCAAAACAGAACTGAGATATCGTGAGGCCTATATAGAGATGATGAGATACATCCATACAAATATAAAAACTTGGAGTGATAAACTGAAACAAGAGTTGAACCGCAACTACTACATCACTCCAACTTCTTATATTGAGTTCATCATGTCCTTTAAGCAGCTACTCTCTGAAAAGAGAAAAGAGAATAAGCAACTTATCTTCAAATATTAAAATGGATACTCTAAAATAGTTAGCACGGAAGATGCAGTCGAGAGGATGAAGAAAATGCTGGAGGAGATGAAGCCACAGCTCAAAAAAGCAGCAGAAGAAACTGCAGTTAAGATGGAACTCGTCAAGATACAGAAGGAAGGAGCAGATATCATCATGAGCCAGATTTCAGGGGAAGAGAGAGTCATGCTCGAAGCTGTCAATGAGGCAAATGCTATTAAATAAGATTGCTAAAAGTAATTGGCAATTGCTCTTCCTCAACTGAAGGCATCAGAAAATGCCCTTCTAGTTTTGGATAAAAACAGTCTCACTGAATTACGGACGATGCTCAACCCGCCAATTGCAGTAAAATTAACAATGCAAGGCCTATGCCTGTTAATAGATCCTACTCCCAAAGAGAAGATGAAAAATTAGAAGACTTTAAAAATGTAGACTGATTGGTGGGCTGCATCTGTGAGAAACTTAGCTAATCAAAAACTATTGAATGATTTAATCAATTTCAACAAATAGGGTCTCGCAGAATCAGTGGTGATCAACTTAGGTAAATTTCTGAACGACCCCAACAATAAGTAAATACTGTCGGTTCAAAACGTGGCCAATAGTTCAACAGCCTGCGAGTGTATTATTCAGTGGGTGAATGGTATTTACAACTTTTATTTCGTCAACAAGAAAGTTAAGCCCAAGAAGGAATCCTTAAAGATAGCTGAGGAGAAAGTCAAAGGCCTAAATTAGAAACTGGACGTGAAGAGAAAGGAACTGGACTAAGCCAATAAAAAAGTAGAAGATTTGAGATATGAGTTTGATTGGGCAGAAAAGAATAAACAAAGACTGTAAAAAGAGTATAGCTAGTGCGAAATGTCATTAAAAAGGGCTTCAGTCATCATCTCTAACTTGGGAGGAGAAAAGGTGAGATGGCTTTAACTTAGCGAAGAATTTAAAAAATAGGCAGAAATTTTGGATATCAACATATTTGTGGCCAGTGCCCAAATAAGCTATCTCGGCCCGTTCACTCAATCTTTTCGGCAGAGAATACTGTAGGAATGGATGACTCAATTTAACAGAACTGCACTAAAGATAAGTAATTTTTCCCAGCTTGCTCTCGTTAGGGTGCTGGGTAATCCCATCAAAATTCGATAATGGAACCTGAATGGCCTTCCATACGATAACTTTTCAGTTTAAAATGGGATAATAATGTACAACTCTCGAAGATGGCCCCTAATGATAGATCCACAGGGTCAATGCAATCAATGGCTGAAAAAACAATAGTCTATCAGAAAATTAAAAGTAATCAAGAGCACAGACGATAATTTTATCCGTAACTTATAGAACTGCATCCAATTCGGTACCCCAGTGCTAATATAAAACCTAGGCACAGAGATAACTGCAGCTTTAACGCCAGTTCTGCTTAAGCAAACCTATAAAAAAGGAGCAACCACATACCTCAAAATGGGTTAAAATGCCCTCATCTATTCACAAGATTTCTATTTATACATGACGACCAAGCTGAGAAATCCTCATTATCTGCCAGAAGTGTGCACGCAGGTTGTCATGATCAACTTCATGATTACGGGAGAAGGATTGACTGATCAGCTATTAGCCTTACTCGTTACCAAGGAAAGGCCCGATCTTTAGAAGGAAAAGGAAATGCTAGTTGTGGAATCAGCAGAGAATCAACGTACCCTAAAGGAAATTGAAGATCAAATTCTCGATATTCTCAGTAATTCTTAAAATATTTTGGCGGATTAAACAGCCATCAACGTCCTCTCAGCCTCCAAATCTAAGGCAATATAAATTAACGAAAAACAAAAACTTGCAGAATAGACCTAAATTCTTATTGATAAAGCTCGGCATTCGTATTATTAAATGGCAAGTGAGGGAAATCTACTTTTTTTTGCAGTTAGTGATTTGGCTAATATTGACTCTATGTATCAGTATTCACTGAGTTACTTCACAGATCTGTTCAAAATGGGCATTGAGAATAGTGAGAGAAGCGAAGTTGTTGAGATTCGACTGACAAATCTCAAGCAGTACTTTAGACTGAGTTTGTTCCGGAACATTAGTCGCAGTCTCTTTCAAAAAGATAGACTTCTTTTTGCAGTTCTGATAGCTCTTCGGTTGCACAGTCCTAAAAGTGATGCTCTTAGGTTTTTGCTATTCACGACCACTTCAGCCAGTAAATATAATCTTGAAAAACCTAAGGATAAGTGGATCACTGAAAGTATGTGGAAAAGTATCTGCAAACTTGCTGAAATATCACCCTTTTAAGAGTTGTTAGGTGACTTCAACTCAAAGGAGAAGGGCTTGTTTTAAGCCATCGTTTCAGCTAGCAATCCTTTCTCCAAACCTCTTTCGAAAAAATATGAACATCTGTCATTTGTTAGTAAACTAATGCTTTATAAATGTCTTCGGCCTTAAAAAATAATTGAAGGATTCACCATCTTTGTTGAAGAGTATTTAGGGATTTAATTTGTGAGATCCCTTCCTTTCGACTTGAATAAGATATATCCTGACTCATCACCCCAAACTCCTTTCTTGTTCATACTTTCACCAGGAGCAGATCCCTTCATTTCCGTCAGCAACTTCAGTAAGGTTAAAGAAACTAGTCTCGAAAGCGTTAGTTTAGGGCAAGGGCAGGGGGCAATAGCTGAAAAACTGATCAGGGTGAATATGGAATCTGGTGGCTGGGTAGTCCTGCAGAACTGCCACCTTTCCATCTCATGGATGCCCAATCTATAAAAAATAGTCTAGTAAATGTAAAATCCAGATGCTACTATCCATTAAGATTTTAGACTATGGCTCACTTCCTACCCGAGTGATACTTTTCCCCAATCGGTGCTGCAGAAATCGTTAAAGATGACGAACTAGCCTGCCAAAGGATTGAAGAATAATCTTTTAGTTTCATTCCTCAGCGACCCTGTCAGCAATTAATAATTTTTCGAAAGTTCTCTGCACCCCCGACCTTTCAAAAAGTTAATTTACAGTCTTTGCTTTTTTCATGCCCTCATCCAAGAAAGAAGAAAATATGGACCTTTGGGTTGGAACATCTCTTATGAATTTACTGAAAGCGATCTTCGAATCAGCTGTCGGCAGTTGAAGATCTATATCGACAATATGTCAGAAGATAACTTACCATTCGACGCTCTTAGGTATCTCATCGCAGAGTGCAACTACGGGGGCAGAGTCACTGATCAAAATGACCGCCGACTGCTAATTTCTATCTTGGATAGTTTTTATAATCAGAATGTGGTATAAAATAATCAGTTTTCTTTCGGTAATTCGGATGAATACATACTGCCAAAATAACTATAGCAGCATCAATAATTTCTAACCTATATTGACCATCTGCCCAATTCTGGGTCTCCTGAATTGGTTGGGTTGCATCCGAACGCTAACATCACAAAGGATATCAACGAAAGCAATACTTTACTATAAACATTGCAAATCTGCTGGTTTCAGAGCGATACTTCGGTTTAAGGCAAGTCACAAGAAGAAGAAGTAATTTCCATCATCCAGTTAATCCTTAATTAAACATCCTTCCCTCCTGAATTTAATTAGGATCTTGTAATGAGGAAGTATCCAATTAAGTATGATGAGTCAATGAATACCGTTCTAAATCAAGAGTTGGGGCGTTATAATCGTCTTTTGCAGCAAATAAAAGTTACCTCTCAGGAGCTATTAGCAGCTATCAGAGGAGAAGTAGTCATGACTTCTACCCTTGAGCGTATGTACAAAGCACTCTACGATGGGAAGGTTCCATAAATCTGGCTTGTGAAATCATACCCAACCCTCAAGTCCCTTGCTAACTACATGAGTGATTTGCAAAAAAGATGCAAATTCTTTAAGGATTGGGTGGATGGAGGCATTCCCATATCTTTTTGGCTAAGTGGTTTCTTCTTTACTCAATCTTTTCTGACAGGCATTTTACAAAACTATTCGAGAAAATAAAAAATACCTGTTGATGAGCTAGCATTTTAGTTTCTCTTCAAGACCAACTAAATTACAAATGCCAAGTCAGGGGCTAACATATACGGACTCTTTATTGAGGGTGCAAGTTGGGACAACAAACTCGAGTGTTTAAAGTAAGCCGAGGAGAGGGAACTTTTCTCAAATTGTCCCAGCATCTATTTCAAACCTTAAAAATTGAGCAGTATGAGCAAATCGAATACATACGAAACCCCTTTATACAAAACGCAGCTAAGACATGGAGTTCTAAGCACAACCGGTCACTCAACTAACTTCGTAATGCTAATAAAAACTCCTACTCTTGAATAGCCATCTCACTGGATCAGGCGCGGCGTGGCTTTTCTGACCCAAATCATTTGATGAATTAATTGAACTAATATCGCTATATATGTTGATTTAACCTTTCAATTGCTTAATAATGATTATTATTCATCAATCATATTATGATTAAAATAAGAATCATAAATCCATAATGAGTGTCTGAAGATCCTATAACGTTCGAGATTATATGTGCTCGTACTCTGCTTTCCGAGTTTTTATGAATTCACGATTATATTCAGTGCTTCCTTTAAATTGTTTGCACATGGTCGCTTCAAAGTACTTTGGTTTGCACATTTCCACATTTCCGCTTTTTTTCTCAGAAAATTCACTCCCATAGTTGCTCTTCAGCACCATTGATGTGCTTCCAAATTTCGGAAAAGAGTTTTTTTGTAAAAAGATAGGTGTTTGAATCACTGATTTTCCTTAAAAATCAGCCTTGTAGACGGAGGTAGCTGAAAAAGGGACATGGGTGACTGCCGATTTGTGAGAAGGTTTCATGGAGGGTACGTTATTCCTGCCTCCCCAATTCAAAAAATCATTTTTATTCATGGTTTTTAAGAATCTAGGCACATCCAAATCTTCAGGATGAGTCTCAAATCTTTTTTTCAATTTTCTTTTTTCAGGATGGAGCGGGTACTTGAATTCTCTCTGATACATAGTCTTGCCATCAAATTTTAGGTCAGGGTGGTCTTATTGCAGAAAGTTATTCGTTTTGATACAGTCCACACTCATATTGTGAATGGTTCCACTTTGGTTTGGATACTTGAGCTGCTTTTGTTCGTAATCCTTCCTATAGATTGTGGAGCCAGTTTGACAAGGAATCTTCAGGCGGAGGTCCTTCGGTCGACCTTTGGAGTCGGTACATACTGCATGAAAATGTTGATACGTTTGTTCTGAAAATATTCTGCATTGGTAGCAATCAAATATTTCATGTATTGTTTGTAACTTTACTACGAGCTGCTTTCTACTTGATTGATTCTTTCTGAAGCCGCACTCTGTAACAACTTTAGGCTTGACCTATTACTCTTGTGAGCCGCGGTACCCCTTTTTTTTATATTGATGTTTTACTTATCCATTAGAAGAATTATAAATGGAAGTTTTCTGCCTTTCAACTCCAAAAAACATTCTTTTTATTTTTAGCCTTTTTTATATTTGCTACATCTTTGAATGCGGGTTGAGGTGCTTGATCTGTGGATGCGAACTTGGTTGTGTTATAATCCTATAAAATATGCTATGTAATCTCTTGATAAAGTTTATCAGAAAGCAATATAACTTATAGCATAATGATGCGGATTGTGGAGTTCAACGTCCTAATTATCGGCCGCTCCGGCAGTGGTAAGAGCGCAACCACCAAGCTGCTTACGTGCAATCCTGCCATCAGAGTGGCCAATAGTTTGAAAGAAGTCACCACAGAGGTGAACTACTATGAGGGAACTGCCTTTGAAGTCGCTGGAGAGGAGGTTCGCTTCCGTATCATGGATATCCCCGGATTGGATAAGATCAATAATCGAGCTTATATTCGCGAGAAGATCCTGGAAAAATTAGAAAAGAATGGCATTGCACTGCACGCCATTATTTACGTGGGAAGTCTCACCGAACGTGATACAATAGACCAGAACAAACTCTTTAGTTTTCTTGAACAGCTGCCTTGGAATACTGAACAGAAGAAGTCCGCTCTCATACCTGTGCTCACCAAATACGATAACCTTGTTATTGATTCTCAAGAGTAAGATGTGAACTCCACAAAACGCTAATTTCAAGATATTTTCTAGAAGCTTGGCTACGGGGCAGCGTGGAGTAAGAGGACGTACTGGATTAACGAGACACGCAGTCTTTAATTTAAAATAAAATGCTACGAGGAGATTCGTTAAAAATACGAAAAGCAGATAGAGAGACTGATAAGCATGATCAAGCGGAATAAGCATCTCCTCACTGCCAAAGCCATCCGCGATGTCATTCAACAGGAAGATACGTTTGTGCTGAAAAGACTCTTCGCTAAACTGGAGAGCAGCAGCGTCCCCTTCAATTGGCAGCAAAAATCACATTTTATCAAATTAAAAGTGCAGGTTGAGCCACATACTTTCTAGGAAAGCATTACTGCTTTCTCAGCTTCTTCTATTGGATTGTTTATTACTAAAGTCTGCCATCAATAAATTTCAGGCAGTTTTTCGCTGATTTTATTGAGTGTGCCAATTGCCATGACACTGATGAAGTTGGCTGCTGAATCTATGGTCTTACAAGAGAAACAGATTGGACAAAAGGTGAGTGGAGAAACGATAATGCGTTCATACTAGCACATCTGCGCCTAGATCAACAGTGAGGTGGAGCGAGAGTGGAAGCGTCTCAATGATAGCCTTGAATTTCAAGCGTGCGGGCATTACCTCTGTTGCAGAGTAGCTCTCTACAAATTTAAATTTTTCGATTTAAATGAATTGACTCTACGGTATTAGGGGCTGCCTTTCGAGCGAAACAAGACAGAGGGGTATCTTAATTTCCGATTAGCCATTCCTAAATTTAAGGAAGATGTAGCATGGACCCCCGAGATTGATGTTCAATACGATATACGGAAGTTTCACGAGGAGGACATCTTGAAAAATATAGCAGTTGAGAAAGTAGTTTTGTTCAAAAATCTGATTGAATATTTGCTATTCCTTACCAATCATTTGTCATGAGGGACCTGTCCTTGTATTTATAAGCATGGAAAACTTCAAGGTCATGTCCATTGTTTTGTTTATTAAGTCAAAAGCGAAAATGGCCATGCAAGGGCTCATGCCAAGAATAATAGTATGCAAAAAGAGAGTGAATCAGACCCGAAAGATGTAGAATCATGAGCTCAATAAGAATTAAAATGTTCATCATGCTTGTTGAATATATAATTATAATAGAGTATTGATGACTATCTATAATTATAATGACCAATACAGAACGCAGTAATCTTCGAAACAAATTTGTATTTGGTTGATGGATAATTGATCATTATTATAAATAGATGTAGAAATATAAGATAGTCAAGACCATAGGTGATGGCTCCTTTGGAGTCGTTTTTAAAGCCATTGCACCCAACAACGACGTTGTGGCCATCAAAAAGATGAAAAGCAAGTACAAGACCTGGGAAGATTGCAATGGACTGCGAGAGATCAAGAGTCTTAAAAAATTCGATCACCCCAATATCATCAAGCTGCATGAAGTCATCCTTGCAAACTCAGACCTCTACCTAGTATTCGACTACCTCGATTGCAATCTATACGAGGTCTATACCCGCGCACTGGAAAGCAACCGATCACTCACTTAGAACGAAATTAAAGGTATATTTTTCAAGATAGCTACTGCTCTCGCGTATCTCCATAAGAATGGTTATTTTCATCGCGACCTGAAACCCGAAAATATCCTCTGCCACAATAACGAAGTCAAATTGTGTGACTTTGGATTGGCCAGATAAATACGATCGCGACCTCCCTTCACTGAGTATGTTTCAACTCGATGGTATCGGGCGCCGGAGCTATTGCTGCATGGCAGTTACAATTCACCAGTTGATATATTCGCCCTTGCGTCTATCATTGTCGAACTCTACCTTAAAGCACCACTTTTCCCTGGACAAACCGAAGTGGAAACTATGAATAAAATTGTAGATATACTTGGAACACCAACTCGCAACGAGTGGCCTGAGGGTTATAAGATGGCCTCAACTATCAGTATTTTCCCTTTCACGTAGATTACAATTTTCCCTAGGAAAAGAAGAAGGAGCTATCTGACATAATCCCCAACGCCAGTCCATAGGCTATCGAGTTACTGTAATCTATGTTTGCTTATTCCTCAAGAAAGCGGCCTTCAGCTAGTGAGTATCTTTCTTTTAATAAAGAATCTTAAAGCATCCATATTTCGAAAGTATACATTCAGGCGAGTAAAAGCCAATTGAGTTTAAAAACGAGACAAAGTTTTCTTTTTATGAAAAGAACATAATCGAAATACCGGTAAACTTGCCAATGGAGAATAACAAGGAGATGGATATGCGAAAAAGTCAGATCAAATTCGGTACTTCCTTTGGTTCTTCTTTTCGACCTTCAAAAGAGGAAAAAACGGAGAGAGAAAAGAAGTTTGATCTTGACTTTATCGCCGAAGTGAAAGAGGTCAAGTAAGACAAAAGCAGTAGTAAAAAATATCGCAAGGAAGAACCTGAGCATGATGAAATTGCCAAAAAATTTGATTAGATGGAGGAAATTCTCATGGAACTACAACAAAAGAAGGACAAGGACAAAGAAAAAGAGGAACGTCGCAGAGAAGTCGACATCTTTCTGCCTGACACCAAACCAGAATTCATTAGTAGCAAAACTGATCATCAGGAGACTGATTTCAAAATGCCTGTGTTCACTTTCGGAGGCATTGGAGCCAGTTCTTTCAGCACATTGGGATCAATAAAAAATGTGAAGAGCCCTCTCTTTCTGAAGGTGAAGCCTGGAGAGAGCAAGTGATTGTTCTTTAGTCTTAAATCACTTCATGGTAAGGCTCATAGTTATTAAAATCACTTGAGCCGGTTGCTCTTGATCGTCAATGCCTTAAGGCTTTCCTAATCCATTAGATAGGCTTTGTAGTCGAGCATCACCTTCTTGAAAGTCTCAAAGTCAGTGAAGCTCTCCAGCATGTCGAGGATCTGTTCATCGATTTGATCTGTTCGCTGCTGCAGGAGAACTATGAATCGTGGCATGTCGAAATGAGCTACTCGTTCTGCTAAGCTCTATGTGTTGTGGAAGGTACTTTCGCTACGAATTTCTCGATTTCTTGCTGATAGAGGGTGAAGACGGGCATATACTCTTTTTTGTTCTCCTCCGTGTCCTGGAAGATAGTGCAGTGCTTGCGGAGGAAGTGGGTTTGGACCTGTTCGAAGGCGGGATCAAAGATAATTTCTTGGAGGGCACCAACGACCTCATCAAAGTAAATATCTTAAGGCGAGGATGAGTGATCTGCATGCATTAAAATTTACCTTAAACCAGTATCTCGTCCTGGTCATGGTTACCAAAGTCTTAGTCATTATCCATGAATCGAAGATTTGTGTTCAATTATAATTCAAATAGTTTAGGGTATTGTGAATTTCAAACGAATCAATATTTGATTATGCGTCGCCTTTTTATGCAATTATGATTGGCCATGACTGTAGTTTATTGTATTCAAGTTATAGAAATAATGTTCAAACAGGAAAAACTGAAGCCTCTCAATCATAAAAAAATTGTCAATAGCAATGATCCCATTCTCAAATCCCCCCTCTTGATGGGGAATCAAAAAGCTGAACTTAAAAAATCACCAGCTAGTCCTTCTAAACCCACCACGAAAAAACCATCCTCTGAAGAAGGCGTAAAGCCTATGAAGCTGCAGCGAAGTTCGACACGTTCGACAAAAATCGTCTAGCAATACGATTGCGATGATTTTGATTTGGAGTTATAAGACAACGGATATTTCTAAACTCAACTATAAAAAAACATAAAGACTGAGATTTTAAGTAAGACTGGCAAACCGCAGGCTAAGGCTCAGATTGTGCTGCCAAAATTGTAAGGTGATTCGAAAGCCCGCAATATGAAGGATTTGTAGAAGGAGATGGACTAAGAAATGTCCAAGATGATGAACTGCGACGACGGCAACTCTTATGAGTGAGCAAGGTTGATAATGTGATGTTATGTAATTCAGACCTATTATGATATGATAAACTGGCAATAAATGTTCAATGAAATGCTATTAGATATGTTGTCTCAATCATAGTAGTCCTCCATGTCGACTTTCTCTTCCTCTTCGTTCTCCTCAGATTTAATGAAACGTAGGAAGTGAGCTGGTCGATGTGATTCGTGGTAGAAGTCCTTGGGAGTACCTGGTACGATGGTGTATTTGAGAGTGCTGACAATTCCTAGTCCGATGAAATTGTAGTTCCAGATTACGTTGTCTGGCACCATAAAGAATCCTAAAAATCTTTAAGAGAGCAGTAGTTGCATCTTTTCATAATAGGCTGCGGTAAAAGCAGATGGAGAAGGATTTGGATTAGTCTTTAAGAACTCATAGCCATTTAAGTTGAGGCGATATGCTGTGAGTGAGAGACTACCTGGAGTGAATGCCACGTTCAGTATCATGGTTTTATCCACTGCCCAGCTGTGATTCTCGTTGAGGAATTTGGTTTGCATAAGGGCTTATGGAAGTGTGAGTTGATTTTTTTCTTCGGAGGAAGTGTGAATCCACCCAAAGAGTTAGTAACCTTTAAGAAACTGCGATTCAGGCAATTGATAAGGCAGCGTAATTCCATCTCTGCTTCCCACTTGCGGTACCATCACAATGCATCTAATTTATCGGATGGACCCTTCCAAAGTCACACCATAAAGATACCCAAATATTTGAATTTTCAGGTCAGAAATGCAGACAAACTTCTTTAATAGATTTTTGGGCAAAATGTAAGTAAACCCTTGATCTTTGATGTCTTAAGAATTTGTCCAAACATTATTGGTTCGCATAAGCATATTGGTGGCTGAAAGGGCACGTAATCTCCAGTCAGTGTGGGATTTAAACTGAGCCTGTTCGTAGTTAGTCGTAGTGGTCGTGGTAATACGCTGATTTTGATCATTTGTGGTTTGTACAGTTACTGTTGCTCCTTCTTGGGCTTTTGCCTCTACGTTTTTAACCTGTTCATTTTGAACGTTCGGTGGTGGCAATTCCATGCCAAGAATGATGTCTCTGATCTACAATTGAGTGAGACTGGCCACATTGACGTTATTCTTCTTGGCATAATCGTTGATGACTAAGTTCTTCAATTCCACTTCCACTTTAATCCACTCCTAATCAGTAAGGGTCGGCCAAATATGATTAGGTTTGGTGATAATGGTTTTATTTGGTTTCATGATAGTACGAGTTTTATCGACACTAACGTGCAGAGCACGCATTACCAGCATGAGACGCGAAAAAGCAGTAAAACTAGACACTGATTTCAGCCACTAATCATAGAGATTGTAGAGCACCATCTGTGGTTCTGTAGCCTTCAAGATAAGCTCTGCAAATTTCTCTATTTTAAGTGAGGACTGGAAGGGCAGTTGCAAGTCACTTCCTTTGATCACAATGTTCGGGAAATCCAGTAGATGCACTTATAATGGGTCAAGCATGCCTTTTCGTGTAACAATAATCTGCCGTGGTCTTTCCTCCTGTGGCAAAGCTCGTATCAAAGCTGCCACTTCTTCTGCTGTTTTCCACTTGGCCAGCTGACCGAGTCGTTTTTGACCTGCCCAGACGCTTGTGTGAATAACTTTTAGGAAGAGTTGCCCTGTCCTCGGATTAAAGATGAAGCAAGCACCATTAATAGGTTTGGTTGTAAGATTTCCCTCAAAAGTTTTGTGAATAGTTACTCTATAGACGTTAGTATCATCCACGAACCAAATCACCTGATTTGTGAAAAGATCAGTATAGTTTTGCGAGTTCAGATATGGTTCTGTCGGTTCAGAGGAATATAATTGTAAACCTTTACGAATACGCTCACGCAGCACATATATAGCTGGATTTGCTTTCATTATCTTGTTTATGGCTTGTAGAGTAAGGGCTTTGCTGCCAGGGAACCAATTTCCGAAAGCTGAATGCATATTATAGGCCATATCTATGGCGATCAGACAACCAGTAGGTGAAGGGTAGATACTAATGCTATCAGTTGTGTAATCCAAAAACTTTGCGCGTGCATACCTTTCTATATCATGAGAATCGTAGTCTCCCCACCTGAGTTGGACATCCACCCAATATTT
>Ga0302185_10000927_pt1 | contig 21471 bp, 18 predicted proteins | sample II_Bog_E1_1_FD_200231 | JGI IMG/M metagenome (GOLD analysis project Ga0302185, IMG submission 200231) | Peat permafrost microbial communities from Stordalen Mire near Abisko, Sweden - II_Bog_E1_2 | ecosystem: Environmental > Terrestrial > Soil > Wetlands > Peat | place: Sweden: Abisko... | reverse complement strand
AACCCCACCATTTTTAAAATAAAATATCAATTTAAATTATCAATTATTTTTCCGACTTGCGTAGATGCCATTAAAATAGATCCATTTAATTTAACTGGAAATCCATCAATTATAATCATTTACATATACTCTTCTTTATTAAAAAATTAATTTTGAACATGACAAAACTTTCAGAATCGGGACCATTCTTAATAACAACCCAAAATGGCAAAATCAGTCAATCAGACGTCAAGAGTACTACTTGGCCCAAGCCATAATTCATAAAGTATGCAGTCTTTTTGCATTTTTATAGCGAGCAAGATCCCATATGGATGAGACAATAATTAAATCATTGGAATTTCTTCCGGAGACTGTCGATATTCGTACAATCTAAGAATCCCAATCAATGCCGAATATTTCATAAAAAAATGATGACGAAACATACCAATATCGACCATCTTATTAATCACCTCAAATCTACAATTGATCAATTTTAGGATTTGATTAAGACGTATGAACCTTCCTTGGTCAATCTTAAACTTTGCTTATTCAGGGAAGCAAATTCTGCCAAATAATAGGCCATCTTAATGTCAAAGATAAATGAAAAATTGGATCATTTTGATAAGATTGAAAGAGAAAAGTAAGAAATTGAAGATGAAAAGATTAAAGATGAGTTAAAACCTACTGATTCCAATTATCCTGAAGAGGAAAAAATAAAAAATGTAACAGCCTGCGCCCTTCCTAAAATGTCAATAAATAGACCTTGCTTGAATATATCTACGTTTGATGATAAAATAAATGCTACACCTGTCTCAAACTACCTCTTTTAGTTGTATAACCCAAGTACTAGAGGGAATCAGATATCATAGAAAAAGCAAGAATAATGGTCAGAATGCCATACAAATTTTATGACGTATTTTAGTAAACTGAGCAATCTTTGCAAAGAATAAGCTGATCATTTTTGATGTTAATCTTGATATAATTTTAAATAATCATTGCATATTTAAAGTCTATCTGATGATTCTTTATAAACTAATTTTCTCTTTTTCAAGACTTGATTTAAAAAAATATTAACACAGTCATAAATACTAAAATATTTAACTGTCTCAATAGTAATTAGAGTCAAAAATAATACAATGGTTGTAGTGAACAATTATTTTTATAAGTAGCGCCTTTAAATATTAGAACATAGAATCATTATATTTACAATGATTTCCTACGGCGAGAGACAGGATGTCATGAAAAACATGTTTGCAGTTCACGGATTTTATCTAGAACTCCTCCGATAGTATTGTGAACGCCTGTAAGAACTCCATTTCAAGGGCACCAGAATCACTCTGTCTGAATAACAAATTCATACTCTTATTGAAGCCACTAAGCATTTTCTCAACAATCAACTTCTTCTTTTCCAGCAATGCATAGTGAAACGATAGACCTCTATCGTCCCAAATATACTCACTATCCCCAAGGAATTACTTTTGGGTATTGATAATCGAAATATTCGCTTCGAAGAGACCTCAAAAAGCTGCACCACTCCCACTTTGGAGGAAAGTAGCACAAAGTACTAACTTTTTTATTAAGTCTAAGGAGGATAATGGAAGAAAAAAGAGCGACCCTCGAAATGGCCCATCGAGGACAAGAATGGGAATCAACAAATGCAGCCTCTGACCAACGATCGACCGAGCGAAGAATAAAAAGAGAAGAAAATGAAGAGAGCAGTGATAATGATAGCGATCCAAATGGTGACTACGCCGAGCGCGCGGAAGGCCTGACCAATGCCATATTCCTTGGAAGGTTTACAGCAGCACATATAAAGAGAAAGCCAAAGGAAGAGAAAATTTTTTTGGAGTTAGACGACGTGTTTGTTAAATACTGCTAAAATGGAAGAGATGCCTACTATGATCGCGCTCATTTCGAGCTGACCAAAATATAGAAATCACAGGTCAAAATACCTATAATTTCCTCAGATAAAAAATGAAATTGATGAGACAATGGTTGTTGTATCAGTTATGATGATAAAATAAATGAATCATGCTGAATGGATCATATTTCGTATTCGTTAACGCCCTTGTCTGTTTCTTCTGTTTCCTTTTATTAGGTGTCAGAACTATAGATTTTTATGAAAACTATCACCACAATCACTAAATAACATTAAATGTACGTAGAATTACTAGAGGAATTGTAATACCGAGGATTAGACCTAAATTAGCTTTTGATCCGCTGTCGTTTGCAGTTGATTGTCCGTTCAGAGTAGTTGAAGTTGAAATCATTGTGAAATCCGAAAGTCCTACTTTGTTTAAATTATTCGAAAAGTTTTAGTGGAAAGCTGTTCCATCTACCCCTGAGCCTCCTGTTAGAGCATATTCCACCTTTATGGAACCAGATGTCATCGCAAGTATGATAATATTTTAGAATTGAGTGGCAGAGATGCCTGCAATTGTGAGGAGAGAAGACATAATTTGTCCAGCATTTGCAACTGCATATGCCAAGTTATAAGTATCTGACTGATTGTATGTAAACCAGGGAGTTCCTGGGCCAGGACCGAGAGTTATTGTTCCAGATATATATTGTTCATAAATGCAGAGAGTTCCAATTCTTATATAGCTTGCAGCGCAGGTTAGGCAAGTTGGTGAATTGCAAGTGGCGCAACTGTCAGGGCATTGAAATATGTTACCAGTAGAAAAGCCGTAAGCATCAAATGCAACGTAGTAGCCTACATCAGCGCTTAAGCATGTTGAGTCAGAGGAACATTTTAAACATCCTGGCATTGATGAATCGCATGTATAGCAAGTTGTATCTGAGCTGCTAAAGTAATATCCAGTAGCGCAAGTAAAACACTGAGAAGCATTGTTGACGTTGCAGAAATTGCAAGTAACAGAACTAGTTTTGCAAGCAAGACACTTGCCACTTTTAAGGTAAGTGTAGATGGGGCAGCTCTTACATTTCGAAGTTGCGTTGCAACTGATGTTTTGTGTGCAGCTTTTAGTGATGTTATCATATGTATAGCTTGGGTAGCACGAAGTGCAGTTATTGCCAACTTGAGTTAAGCAGGGATAATCCAGAAGAGCGTAGCAAATTCCATAACTGAGAACAGGGAAATTCAGTGGACAAGAAGCGCACACTGTAGCTGTTTGGCAAGTTTAACAGTTAGAAGGGCAGGGCTGACACTGACTCGAGTTGTCCACGTAGTCTACAATTGAGCATTGAATGCACTTTGAAGGGTCTGCAGGGTTGCAAGTAGCACATCCATTAAAGCAAGAAGTGCAGTTATGAGTATTTACTATAACCACGTAACCGTTGTTGCATTGACCGTCATCACAGTTTCCGGCACCAGCATTTCCGCAAGTAAGGCAGTTCGGATCACAAGCCTGGCAAACACCACCGAATGGAGAGTACCCAGGAATGCAATCAGTGGAGTAAGCTGAATCAGTAGGTGAGCATGCAGTAGCATACTGGTCGACGCAGCCAAGGCAGAAAGACCCAGTCAAGATGCTTGCTCCCTCACAGCTGGTGCAGATGTTGTTGTTGCTGATGGCGCAAGTCAGGCAGTTTGAGTTACATTTTATAATATCTCCCGCAGTATCAAAAGAATAACCTGGAGAAGGAGTTCTGCAATAGATTGCTCCCCCAGAAGAAATACCACAATTAGAACAGCCGGCCGGGCATATTTCAATAGTACCATTTGCTAAGGTGATTGTGACACCTACATTACAGCCACAAGCCCAAACGCAAGTGTTTCCTGAGAGAGTGTAGTCTGAAGCACATTGAATGCATTTTGTACTTGAGGTGCATGTAATACAGTGGAGTGGACATGATGCGCATTTCCCTGCACTCACATAGTACCCAGCAAGGCAGGTTGTGCAGCCCGCACCGGTACAGGCAGAACAGTGAGTGAATGGACAGTATGTGCACTGATTATTAACTAAATAAGTGTTAATAGGGCAAGTACATATTTGATTGATAGGGTCATAGTATTGAGTGCTTAAGCATTGTATCAAACTGCATGTCGTACCATCACTCGATTTTTGATATGAATTGGAGCAAGTAGCACATATTTAACTGCTGGAGTTAACACAAAGTAAGCAGTTGGCTACATTGCAAGGGTTAGAAGGCTCACACAAAACAGCTCCGATTTAATTGGTATATAAGACATAGGTACCATTGCATTGGGTACATTTTGCAGGAGAATCACAAAGTAGGCAATTGTCTAAAGTGGAACTACATAATGAGCAAGATCCATCACCAGTTACGTAGTACATATCCCAGCATGCCAAGCAAGTCAATGCATTGTTGCTCGTCAAAGTGCATAAATAGCAACTGCTGATTGTTAAACTGCAGAGTTGGCAGGTTTGGGTTCCATTCACAGTACTAATATAGAAGCCAGGTGAACAAACAAGGAGGCAGGAAGAGCAGTCGGGACTCAACTGATAATTAGTGTTACAAGCAGAGCAACTATGAGAACTGTTGCAGCTAATGCAGTTTGGTATACCGCAATTGTAGTCGCAAGTTCCACTTGAAGTGAGGGTATAATTAACATCGCAATACTGACAGAGCCCGTCAGTAAGGCAAATATAGCAATCAGGTATGGTGCAGACAGAGTTACATTGATTGGTGGTTGTGTTGAGTAAATATCCTGCAGCGCAAGCGGAACAGGTTGTGTTAGAAATACAGGTAACACAATTTGAAACTATAGTTAGGCAGTTATAAGTGCAGCTGGTACCGTTGCCGTTAATTGTGGTGATGGAACTGCAATTACCACATGTTGATGTGGAGGCACAGGCTATACATTGGTCAATGGAGCAGATGTATGGGTAGCAGGTGGTGCCCACTAAATAATAATCTGGGGGGCAAGAAGTGCAATTGGTTAAACTTGAGGTAGTGGTGCAGTTCCCTGTATTAATCGGATTGCAAGCTGTATTTAATGGGGTACTGACTTGGTACCCTGTTTGACAAGTGTTGCAAGTTGTTGAAGAAGTACAATCAACACAGTATGGTACTAAGCAAAGAATCACACAATAGCCTGTAGTTGAAGAAAATTGATATCCAGGAAGACACATGCTGCAACTGTTTGGGGTAGGACATGTTGAGCAATAGGGATCATTGCAGGGCAATTGGCAAGCCATCATGTTGCCAGAGAGAATATAGCCCCCAGAGCACACTCCACATATTGTAGGAGTCAAACAAATCAAACAATTAGTAACAGTACAGCTCGAAGGTGAGCAAAGTGTTCCATTCAGAGTCACTTGAAACCCAGTTTTACAGACGTAGCAGGTAGAAGCTGTGGCACATGTTAGGCAATATTCTATATTACATGGCGTGGGGATACAGTCTGTTGAGTCTATAGGATTAATATAGTAATTAACGATGCACAAAGTACATGAACTAGAGTTAGTAATGTTACTAAAGCTACAATATAGGCAGTTAGGATCTATCAGAGAGCATGGGATACATCCTAATACTGGTACATATTAGTAATCCGCACAGAGATAGGTGCAGTTATTTTGGGGAAGGGACGAGCAGGGGATGCAACCACTGTAGTTGGCTGAGCTGTAGTAGGTGTAGCCAGTGAGGCAGGTAGTGCAGTCGCAGACTGAGCAATAGCCATTTCCCCAATAGCAGCTTGCAGCTAAACAGGAGCTCTAAGTATTATATTGGCAAGTTATAGAGGAGGCAAGAACAAAAATAAATAGGAAGATTACTTGTTTAATCATTGAGAACTGTGTTTTTCTTTGGTTAATCCTATCTTGTAATTATATAGCACTAACAAAAATTTGAATATCAACCAATAATCGAGCGGCAAAGCCCTTATAAATGATCCAGCCGTTGTTATATGCCATATTCTAATATAAAAAGTCCACTTTCTCCTCTCTATTTTGTCTTATTTGAATTATTTGGAAAACAATAGGTATTACAGTTAAATTGCAATTTTAAAATTCTCATTGCCATTGTAAGGCTTTGACTCTGAAATCAATTCTCAAAGCAGAGTTGACATTGTTAATAAAAAAACTTTGACTTTAAGAAAAACATTTATTCATAAAAAATGAAGTCTTCTCCAACGAATGCAAAATTTAATTTATACAGTCATTATATACAGTCAACAGTAATGAAAAATTTAAGAAAATTAGAGTTATATCAATCTCACTGCGATAATATGCTTTAGTAAAATTTTATATAATTTTAGTGATTGGGTTTTGTGATGAATAAATATAAAACTGTGATTTTATTGATGTTTAAATCAGCTGATATTGACCAAGCAAAACATCGATTAAACTCATAATCAAACAAAAAGAGATGCTTGTTGTTTATCATAAAGTCGATCTCGTATCCTTTCCTGATTGTAGCCTTTGTATATTAATCAAACATTAATTTCCACCAAGAGTCTATCATTCAATTATTTCTTGCAAATATCTATCCTAAATTACCTTTTTTCATATTATTTTTTGTCAGCAAAAGGGATATAGCCTTAATCAATATTATCAAGATATTAATTTTCGGTAAAAACTATAAACTATTTAGTTATTGGATCTAACTTAAATCATAATATAAGATTATGGGAAATAGTCAACTCGACTATGAACTATATAGCCTTATGCAAACCTTCCTTGAAGCAGCGATATTCTTGTATGAAATATACACTCCACATTTCAAAATCGCAGCCTTACTTTTGTTGGCTTATCTCTCATTTAAGGCAGGCAGAACCACAGTGGCTGATCCCATTGAACAAAAAGTACATAAAATACAAAATATACTATAAAATAGATCGCAATACACCATAGTACTTCCTAAAAAAATAAAAACCATTAGCATAGCTAAGAAAACCATTCTTGGATTACTTATTGCGGGCATTATCGTGGTCTTAACACTTCAATTTATCCATCACGAGATAGTCAGCAAAGTGAGCTTAGAGGATGTGCTGTTGGGATCAGGTACTCTTTTCAGTTTGGTTATCTTTCTATGGTTGTATGAGGCTATTTTAAAATTTAAGCTGGCCAAGGGTAGCTTCAATGATCACCACATAAATCAAAAAATGCAATAAATTGCTAATATGCTTGGTGTCAAGGCTGAAGGTTTACTTAAGTTATTTTTAAATAAAAATTAAATGATGAAAAGCCAACGTCGACCAACAGGCGGATGTTTTAAAGAAAAATGTCAAGAGTATAGAAAATTATTGAAGGAAAAATAAGAAGGAATTTCAACTGTTGTTGATGAAACACTCACATTTTAGTGGTGTTCAGTATGCAAAAAACGCATCATCTTTGATGAATATCTCAGTTTTCAGGTCAACGCATACAGCAAATAAGATTTGGATTAGGGGGAAGACGTAAAAGAAAGGAATGCATACTTAATGAATGAAGTTGACCGTATGACAAAGTGGGTTAAGAATATAGGTCCATGCAATTGTTCCAGAAGATATTGGAGCGAATCCACCCGTGGAATTGTGCAGTTCAAGAAAAGAGAAAAATAAATTGATTCAAGACTTGCCATGTTCTAGGCGAAACTGCCAAAAAATGATACAGCTTACAGAATGAGTGAGTGAATATATTAAATTTTACACTAATATTTCATGATGAGTAAATTCTTCAAACCAATCAATTTATGAATAATGAAACCTAAGGTTTTTGATAAAAGTAGATAAAGTTATGTAAAAATGCCAAAAGTTAAGTCAATACTCATAAAAGTGGAAACAAATGTTTAAAAATGGCTGATTTTGTTTCGCCATTCATTAAACCTAATAATTCTGATTGCCTTGATGATTAATATTTATTCTGAATTAAATAATGATGTTGTTTAATGTTGGTTAATTCGATTGGTCTTAATTGATATTTGAATTGAATGAAAAAACTTTAAAATCCCACCACTTTCTTCTTCAAGCAGGCAGAAAATCCTCCTGACTTGTATAGAAAGGAGATCGAAGAGTTTGCCAATAAATTGCTCGATAAGGATAATTGTCCTTTATGCAAATTGGAATACAATACAAACGATCGAATCCCTCGCATAATGATTCATTGCGGACATTCCTTTTGTACTCCTTGCCTCATGAAATTTTATATGTATCCTCTTTTTAATGTAGGAATCGCAGAGTCAGATGCCCAATGTGTCTCAAACTTGTCAAGCAGTTGGATAATATCGACCGCCTCCCTATCAATCATACAATTTTCACTCATTCTGTCAAGAAGTAGCGGGCAGCAACATAAAAACAGGGGAAATAATATCCAATCAAAGACGCGTCTGTATTTTTGTTTGGAGAATTTGAAAGGGTTCAAAAATAGGCACACATGCAATAAAATCCTCAAAAAATTGATCCTGATTCTGGATTACCATTCTGTGTTTTTCATAACGATAGAGTAGAGCATTTTTACTGCGAAACACATAAAGTAAACCCTAATAAACATAGACTTCTGGATGCAGAGTGTGCATTGAAATCGGTCACTCCAAGCCAGATTGCAGTGTGCTCGATTTATACAATGTACCAGACCCTCAAAAATATTTGAATCCTCTCGAAGCAAGAGTATAAGATGCAGATATTTCCTAACCATTGGTGGACTACTACAAAACAGGCAAAAACAAGGTGGACAAGATATTTGATCTGGCAAATGATGACGATGATGATGATCTAGTGGACGATAGTGACGATTAAGATGCCCGAAACAGTATTTGATTAGTTTGCATTTAAGCGATGTGATAAGTTATAGCCACATATGTTCAATCATCAGTTATTATTTGAATTTAGATGTCCACATTCAAAAAAGAAAAGGCACCCCTCAAGCCCACCCGCAAAGCTAGAAACGAACTTACTGAGGAACAGAAACAAGAGATCAAGGAAGCCTTTGATCTATTTGATACTGATGGAGTGGGTATTCATTTTTTTAGTTAGGATATATTGACGCCAAGGAACTTAAGGTTGCTATGAGGGCCCTTGGATTTGAACCAAAAAAGGAGTAAGTTAAAAAAATGATCGCAGAGGTTGACCGATAAGGTAAAGGAGTCATTGAATTTGGAGATTTTATGTAATTGATGACTGGAAAAATTGCTGAAAGGGATCCCCGATAAGAAATCCTCAAAGCTTTTAGGCTGTTCGACGATGATACGACAGGAAAAATTTCTTTAAAAAATTTAAAGCGAGTAGCTCGGGAGTTGGGAGAAACAATGACTGACGAATAGCTACAATAAATGATAGATGAAGCAGATCGAGATGGAGATGGCGAAATCAATGAATAGGAGTTCATTAGAATTATGAAAAAGACAAACCTCTTTTGATAGATTGCTTGCCTTAAAAAATATTAAATATCATCGATGCTCATAATTATGGAAATTTTGAACCCTTGATTTAGTCCTTTTTAATCGATCTATCTGAGAGAGAAGACTGCAATTGTAGTTATGCAGAGCTTCGTTTTAAAATTTAAGCTTTGATGCTTTATGGGCTGGAGCTTCATTATTGAATGGAATATTCTCAATTTATTTGAATTCATCGGTACCATGCAATTTTTGAGAAACTATCTGCACATTTACTGTGCTTGCGAATCTAAGATAATTTTTATTTTTCTTGTATTCTGATGAAAATAAAGTTTAACAAACTGATTCTTTGCTTTTTTCCGAATCCTCTATTTTTTAATTTCTGCTTGACGTGAAGAAAGTGGAGGCTAGAGTTGATACCTTCTTGAGTGGTTCTTCTCTTTCAAGGCGATTTTTTAGTTGATTTATAGCTTTAGCTTGTTCCCCTAGTATTTAATTAAATTGCTCTTATTTTTATAAAATTGACCTTTCCAAGCGAAGCAGTTCCATGGATAGCCTTTGAATATATTTATTCTTAGTTTGGCAGTTTTTGCATTTATGAGAACTTAAGGATAAGGGTAATTGCATTGACTTCTAAAATGAAAATTCTTCATAAATATGCGAGCGAATATTAGATAAATTAAGAACTGTTTCCTAGCAATTAATTTGCGATGATGAAGGATGGGGACGATGAGAATAATTTATAGCCGAGCCTTAATTCTGTTGGCAAAGAATGTTCATCTATATTATTAGTTGGAACTAATCGTTATTTTTTACTATTATAGCAAATGAATTTCTCACACCTAACACAAATTGAGTTTTTTTTGTAATGCTAACAATTATTACAATTACGATCAAATTTAATCAAATCATTATTATTTCGCTTCTATATGTCTTTAATTTGAAGTTTATAAAAGCAATGTTTACCTCTTATCGTTATAGCCATCATTTCGTTCAATTTACGTTTTCCATTAATAATTTAAATCAATTAGACTTAAATTCATATATTAAACCAAATATATATTTTTTAAATCATAACTTTCACTAGCTATTGCGTTTTTGAAGTTTTGAGATGATTAAAGAGTTAATACATTTCATTATTTTTTCTCAGATGCGATTAGCCATAATAACTGTTCTGATTCCATAAAAACGCCATCAATAATTTAAATTTAAATGCGACAGCTAAATTACAATCAATTAAAGAAGTTTCAATTTCTTGGCAATAAACATAATTAGGCAGAATAGTAAATTGTTCAATAAGGCATCATGGTCTACCATAAAAGATAAATTAAACTGAACAAGCCTACTCGAAAAAATCATAACCGAAATTTAATCGAATAATTGAATTAAAATATTTACTTTATCGATTTTATACATTTTTAATACCATGAAGACATTACCTTAAGGGTTTAGTTAAGTCACAATCACCAAGAAATCTTCCATCATCAAGTCTAAGTGGAAAAAAATATTTCTCAGCAGAATAAATGGTAGAAGACTAAATTTTATTAAAGATGGGGAACAATTCATATATAGAAGCAGTTAAGTATAGGCATAAAAATCAGGTGGCTTACTGCCACAGTATAGAAGCAGATAAATATTAAATTTTGAATAATCACCAAATACAAACGCTAATGTTAATTTGTTTGACTTTTCTTTTGTTGACGACTGAAGGAAGATAATAACCGTTACTTTGTATCAAATTCTATTTCATTGATATATTCAATTGGCAAAACTGAAAATATTTTTGAAAGGAACATATTTACTTAAAAAAATATGAAAAAAGCGTCCAAAGTCTTCGAACCGAAATTAAATAATAAAATTAAAAATAAAGTTTCTTGTTTCTCGAATATTTGAAGTTTCTAGTCCCATTGAAATTTTAATGATATAGATTCCTATTTCAAATTCATCTCGATCATTTAATATTTAAAACTTGCTTTCGATTCCAATTTAAGAAGGTAAGTAATAATGAATCAAAGGTACCATTGACTGTATGTTCTAATTTATGACATTCCATCATATTTTTATATTAATTTATGATAATCAAGGATAATTTAATCTTGCCAAACTGCTATGGCTTATTTTGTATTTGACTGGAGTATGCTGAAGACAAATGATAGGTTCATTTAATTATTATGAATTGAATATTGAGTTTATTTGCTCGATAAGTGACAAATATGTTTTTATTGTTTAGCTATTTATCAATAGTTTTATTTTGTATTTATTGATCTTCTTCGTAGTATTTTTGTTAAAATTAAGATGCCAATGTACACTTTTATTGAAAGAATCCTTCAAATGACAGCAAAAGTATTAGCTTTACTTCCTATTTTTATTTCAATGCCAATTAAGATTTTCTTAATGCCTATTATGATGAATAATAATTACGATTACTCGACAGCTGAAGAAAATAAACTAAATATTCAAGTCATAAAACCTTTATTTCGCTATTAATGTTTATTTCAGCCACAAAGATTGCAGAAAAAATCATTTTACTTTGATTTTTCAAATTTTTGCAATGAAAAAAATTAAAATCAAATATATCCTAATTTGCTAATATTTTTTGATCTCCATCAAACAAGCTATTCGTTACGATTTAATCAGGAGAATTGCATGGGTTTTTTATATATTTTTTAAGGAAAATAGATGAAACTGGCTCTGAAAGTTGTATCTTGGTAGCTTAGTTATTATACAACAAAGCAATCAAAATATATTATTGTGGACTTTTGGCAGTTTGATAACTGAAGTTTGTTGGGGATGATTAATGCAATATTTTAGATATTTGTTACAAAATGAGGGGTTTTAATTCTTTAGACTATTTATCAGTTCTCGAAAATTACTTAAGTAGTTTTATATGGTAGTATAATTTTCTTAAACCGAGTTCAAAACATAAAAAACATAAAGGAAGTCCTCATTCGAAGGAAACAATCTTCAAATTAAAGTTTTTAGTGATTGTATTTATTTGAACTAGCAAATATATCGGATTATATAATTTAATAATTCATTGCAATAATCCATGCAAAATCTATTACTGCGCCCTTCAAAGTATTCAGAACCGATCAACTCAGATTTTAAAATGCATTATGTAGGTCAAAAGGATAAGCATAGTGTTTTTAAAAAAGTCATTGAGAAGAAATAATCCTTCGACTTAAATAATTCAAAAAGTTTTGAACTTTAAGAATTGAAAAGCCAAAAATAAAGTTCGAAGGTTTCACACAAGATAAACAGTGATTTTTTCAACTTTCCAGAGGAAATTTCTAGCTTTGAGGAATTTTCTGAAGTTGATTTTGACAACATGTGTTCTCAACTACAAATGTCCCCCACTCTTGACAAAGATCCTTCCTTTTGAACTTAATGCTGAATGGGTGACTACATATCTAGTGGGAAACCCTGATACTAATTTTGATATTTTATGTTTTATCAGTTCAAACATTTTCTTATGATTCGATTGACTATGTTTCAATAGAAACAAAACAAAACTATATCATCACATTTATTTTGCAAATGAATTGAAAATGAGTCAAATTTATAAAACTATGCTAATGCTTGATCATAGACTATAGAAAACAATTGAGTCGATTTATTAAAGTCTAAAGAATCAAATAAGCAATAAATAAAAAAACAATTGATTTTGACAATTTTAGAATCCTTCTATTGACAAGAGAATTATATTTAATCATTAAATTGACTGTTTTCCTTATCAAAATGCCTGAAAAAACTAATAATGTACTCTAATTTCTAAAAATGCAAATTGTACTGTATTATAATAATATCATTGCAAATGATTATTAAATATTGTATACTTTGCTCCTTTCGTCAAATTAGTAACTTCAATGTGGATCAATTGAATTACATTTTATACTTTTTCCAAACATTATTTATTCCCTGACGCAGTTGATTTTAAATTATTGTATTGGCATAGTTATTTTATTATTTTAGACTTGCTTTTCATTTTAAACAATTTAAAACATCAAAGATCTAAGTACAGCTTCTCTTAATATTTTGATTCTTTAAAAAATGCAAACTAAATTTTATTTACGGAAAAAGAACAAATAGTTCTTCTATCTTGAATTACGATGGGCAAAATAGATCAATTTCTTCAGGAAAGGACTTGAAATAATTCGTATCAAATGTCGATAACTTAGAATTTGCTGAAAAATCTTTTTATTTTATTTGTAGTGTTTTCTTTAACATTTAATAGAGGTAAGGCTTAATATTTTCTTAAATTGAAATAAGACTAAGAGTTTTTCTACGATAATATTAATTAGATGGCTTAACATTTGTTAAAGATATTATGATTTAAATAATAAATGATCTATTAGCTCTAGAGACTATTAAGATGTTTGCATTAAAATATTAAAATCATTTCCTTTGTTTTTATCAAAAGACAAGTCTTTTGTTAACTTTCTTCTAAGTTTCAGGCACCTACTAAATATCTATTAAATTCTTTAGTCTTGTTTGAGGTTAATCCTCTGTTATTTCATAAGTAAAAGCACTTTCTTTTGAGTTTTCTCTATAATTTACAATTGATTGTTTGCAAAAATCTTTCTTAATTATTTTTCTTCGGTTAAAAACCCCAGAGAAGGAATTTCGACAATATTTTCCGTTTTTTTTCTTTTGATCCCACCACCATTTATAGACTTGCGATTGAGAAAGTCCTGTAATATCTGACAGCTGGTCAATTTTTTATTTATTCCATATTGACTGGATATCAAGCTATTTTTTCAAAATATGAATTTGGATTGTACTTTTTCTTTTTCTTATTTTTCCATCACTCTCTTCCTCTTCTTCATCATTTTTCAATATGTTTGCATAAGTTTGCTCTTCAATTTATTCTTCGAGCTGAGCCTCATCAAATTCTCCAGCGTATTCAGTTTCCATTTAGTTTTAATTCAAATAATTAATGGGGAGAATTTTAGCGTCATTTTCAAGAAGCTACAAGAATAAATCTTGATTGCGGGGTAGAGGAGATTACATTATTTATAGTTTGGTGGAATATTTTGAAAATGAGCTAAAAATAGTTGGGATAAGGGGTGACAGATCTCTAAGTTGATGTTCTTCTTGATTGAGAAAGTTAATTAAAGTCTTTTTCTGGGGAGTAATTGGGTACAATAATTTTTCCATGTTGCTAAATTGTTATATTTAAATTATATCTAATTAACGAATATATTGTCATCTAAAAATGAATAAATGCATAAACTGAAGCTCTAAAATGAAACCAATGATAGCTCATTAAATGGTTCTATAATTTTGAATAACCAATAATTCAAAAATGGCTTTTTCTCAAAGTAGTTTTGATAATACCACTTTGGAATCAGACTGAAAGCGGATTTCTAATCGGAATCATTTAAAGTATTTGTATAATTTATTGTATTAATAAAATCAACTTTGATGTCAAAAGAGTTATTCGAATCAGAAACAGCCTTGAAGTCAAAATAAAACCTTTAATTTGAACAAGAATAAAATATAAATACATCTGAAAAGTCTCAATAGTCAGCTTCAGAGTTTTAAGAGGCATCTAAAATGATACACAAAAAATATGATTATCTAAATTTTGAACCAAAGCACTTAATCTATGGCGAAAAGTACAGCAGGAGATATAAAATTTGATGGTATCTAAAATTTAGCATTATAAACAGACTTATTAAGGTCAATTGAATGACTAAGATCAACTTATATTTTATTTTCATCCAATAAATAGAATTAAAGATTAGAATATCTATTAAGATCAATAGGGTCTATTACCTCCATAAAAATGTTGAAAGTTTCCTCGTTGCGGATATTGAGAAGAATTATTTACGTGATGTTGATTATTATTGTTGAAACCATTCATGCTTATTTGAGGACCAAGATTTAAAACAGCAGGATTTACTGGAATGGCCATTGATGCTGAGTTTATCATCGAAGGTCGAGACATATTTAATGGAGTTTGACCATTAAATATATTTGAACCTTGAGGAATCATCGGAGGAGGTTGTTGCATGGGAATATATGGCATCATACCAGGAAAAGCCAAAGGCGCTTGATTGGGCATAAAACCAAAAAATGCATTCAAAGGCTGCATTGGTGGCATTATGTTGAAATTATTTTGGATAAATGGTAGTCCTCCCATCATTGGATTAGATCTTTGAGCTTGATTAACTCTTTGGACATTATTCATCATTTTTTTGGCCATATCATTTTGCTATTCTTTAGATAATTTTCTCATCTATTATTTTTGCCTCTAAATATATTTATTGTAATCCAATAATCCTTCCTCCTGAGTACTAGGATTTAATCTATCATATTAGCTGGGCATAAAAAGCCTGCTTTTTTCAAAATCTGAGGGTTTTTCAGATTCGTCTTGAAAGAAACAGCCAATAATAATTGTATTCATTGGTAAGATGCAAAGAATTATTGATAATCCAATAGCTATTAGATTAGGAAGAAGAGCTTATCGAGGTATACCGTTTTCAGCGAAATTGGCCCAAGTTAAACTTCCAAGACTATAAACGAAAGGTCCCATAAAAATAATCTGGTACACAGCTTGATTTACAAAATTAGTTCCTGGAATTGGTCTTTTATATCGATTAAAAAGACAGTATTTTTGGACCCAATACATTAAAAAATAGCCGATTAAAGCTATGACAATAACAATAGGTTGAAGAGAGACAAAGAAGCAAACAAACATGAACAGGTTGACCAAATAAAGGTATTGATATCCGACTTCAAAGGTCATACCCTCATGAAGCGCATTATGTTCTTTCTGAGTTTGACTCAATTTGTTGTCTAAATAGCAATATATTTACGAGGTTTCGATTTGATAAATCTTATGATTTTTAGATAGATATTATAAGGATCAAAGAGCAGAAGAATAGGAGGTATTAAAGAATTAGTTATACTCATAATAAAAATGTTATCCACCAAACCACTGGTTTAATAAATATTTTTAATGATGTAGTAAGCAGATATTACTGGAATTAAGATGCTGTTCACCATTTGAGCCAATATAGATTTAATTGCTAAGCTTGCTTGATGATTTGTTTATGTATAATCCTTCTCAAATAACGTCAAATAACGGATTAATTCTAAATTCAGCATCAAATACGTCCAAGGAGAATATTTACCACTGAAATTGTCAATGATATTGCTATTGATATGTAACGATCGTTATTATGATTCTGTTGAGCTTTTGTCAATCCGAATACTATGGCAAAACATACTCCCAGTAAAACCATTGTCAAGGAAAATGTAAAAAATTTTCTTGCATAAGTTGCACAGTTTTTTTGTCCAATATTTGTCCAAATAATGTCCTATGGTTAAGGAGCTCTTCGAATTTAGAGATTAAAATATTTGCCCTCCCTCTAAAAAATAAACTTAGTTTAATCTTTTCCCCAAATTGATTTAATTTTGGAGATCATTGTTACTTCATTATAGTATGACATCAGTGATTTAGGAAAATTGGTCTCAAAAGTAACGAAAATTGTTGTAAGCTAATCATTGGATTGTTCTTTTAGAGAATTCTTTACTTTAACCAACATTTCCTTATAAATTTATTTTTTTCTTTAGAGTTTTTTGGCCATATTCACATAAAATTGCTATCTTTGTTATTTTGAAATGGTGAACTGAGAGTTTTATTATCTTTAATTAATCCATTTGATAATTTATTACCTACTTTCATTAATTTATTTTTAGTTATTTTATAATTCTTAGTCTTTAAATGATTATTAGTTGAGATAGAAAGGTTTGCCAATGTTAATCTTGGCAATATTTAAAGGTTTTTGCCACTTCATTGGAATATTTGTACTTTCCTTTAAAATTTCATAATAAGAGCTGAGCTGTTTTTGCAGTTCTTCTTTTGTAATATCAACAGGAATTCCTTAAATCACAATTGAATAATCTGAACAGCTGATTGTATCATCATCATATTCTGACATATTTTTCACTTCTGAATATTTTATATAAATCAAAACTAAACTCCAAACAAGGATAAAAACCACTCCCAACCAGCATTGAATATAATAAAAAAGACGATTTCTTGAAGTATCATTTGTTTGCTTAGAACTGAGAGAAATTGAAATATAGTCCACAGTAGATATAGAAATCCCTGAGGATGAAACAGCCTTAGAAGCAAGAACGTTTGTTCCAAGAGCATAGGCCCCATAGATCACCGCCATTATTACTAAAAGTAATGCCAAATTTTTATAAGTAGAAAAGTAAAGATAAGTTGATACTCCCATGTTCTTGATGTCATCAAAAGAAGTACAAAGTTTAATTGCATCTTCTTGAACAATGAAACCACAGCAAGTGCAAAACTTTGTTTGTTTTTCCCCGATCATAGAAGAACTAGTCTCAAGCTGGCTTTTATTGTCTTCTGGTGTTTATAGATCAAAATTGCCTAATTTCATGGCCTTACTGTGGATCTATGCTTCCTCCGAGTTTGGATAGTCTAATATATCTCCAAGTATTTTTGTCAGTTATTATATATCGTCTTTGTTGGTGTGGTCAATTTTTAACTGCAATTCATTGATGGATGCCACATGATCAGTTTTAGAAGTCATGGATTTTGTGGGTTTGTCCTTAGGTTCAATGCTAATGTGCTCTTCAGAAATGGCTTCGGTATACATCAAACAAAAATATGTTTATAAATGATTAAATAAAAAAATGTTATTTCATTGCTTGATTTATTTATTTATTTCAGATACTTTAACAAAAATATTTTAAAATATGAATAGTCTCGCTTAAATCAATGATAAAATTAGAAGTATTTCTTAGAATTAGCATAATTTAAGGTAAAAATATATATAAAGAATTACGATGTAGTTCAATGCCAGTATTGGGAATCCCCAAAATGCTATTTATGATAGCTTAAGTTTAGTTGCTTTTTTATTAGCTCGTTTTCATGCTTAGATCGATAGAAAATAGTATATAGTTTATAGTTTAAGTAACTCAAAGCAACACTTATCTCAATCCATGGCGAAACACATCTAAAATTTCGATATGATCTTCATTAATAAATTTTTACGCATTTTAAGTAAGAATTCTAAACGTCCAAACAGCCAGCAAAAATTTAGTTGATTCACATATTGTCTTTGTAATATGATATCTGCGAAGGTAAGGATCTTATAAGTGAATGAGGTGATGAGTTTAAGTTGAGGATGGTTGATAAATTGTGGACTTATCATTATTGTGAATAAAATCAGTGAACTCCATGCTTATAATTTTGATAAAATATATTAATTTAAGGATAATTATTAATCAATTAAGATTAATCCTTTCAAAATATTCAAAAATCATGAATTCAGTAAGAATCTATGAATTTTATAACGATTTGTTAAAGATTAAAGATAAAACTTAAATATCAATCCTATGAATTATTATTCAAATTCGCAGCCATCTCTCTTGTTGTAAATAGGACTTAAATTATTAAAAACTTATCTTTTCGTTTTTAGCAAGGTTTATTTATTGGAAAAGTTGTTCAATTTCCAATTTTTATAAACTTTTTAGAAAATATTTAAGCTCTTCTTTTTAAATAAATCCGCTTTTGTTTAAATCAATATACTGGAATGCTTCATTTAGTAAAACATCACTAAAAAGATTCTTTCTATTTTGCATAGCACTCACAAATTCAACAAAGTCTATTTTTCCTGATCTGTTTTTGTCTAACTCGCTGAAAATTTTGGCAGCCTCCTCTTTTTAAATCCCAGAAAGGGACAAAAATTTTTATAAATTAATTAATGAAATGACTCCAGTGTTTGCCATATCGATAAATTTGAATACGTCAGCCAAATATTTTAATTTTTATTGGGAAAGAGAAATAAAAGCAAGATATCCTTCGATTGCAGATACAAGATTGCTACCTCTGTAGTATGTTGTTAATTTTAATGCAATTTCATCACGGTAATTTAATTTGATTTCTTATTCAAAATAAGGATGTTTCAGTGCTTATTAAGTGTCAATTCTGGTAATATAATTGACTTCTAACATTTTAAGTATTAACATTTTATCCTCGAGCCTCATAGACTTCCATAAACCACCTTAATAAAATAAAGATTTACTGTAAGGATTAGGAACATAGCTAATCACGTTATGTTTAACTTCTTATGGCTAATTTCCTTTGAATGGATTGTATCCGATGAGAAGCATGTGCATTATTACAGCACACGCCCAAGTGTCAGATTTATTCGAGTAAATACCATCGAAAACTTCAGGTGCCATGAAGCTAAGAGTACCTATTTGAGCCCAATCTTTAAAAACCTTTTCCTTTTCCTATACTGCCAGTCCAAAATCAATAATTCTGATATCCACATCGTTGACTGTTGAACTTTCATTGATTTAATTCGCAAAAACTATGTTTTATGGTTTAACATCTCGATGCACTATATTATGCAAATTAAGATAGGTGACAGCCTTGAATAGTTGAGTTAATATTTATTTAGCTATTTCTGCAGAAAATTTAAACTGATTTCGGATATAGGCCTGCAGAGAGTCTCCCTTACAAAACTCAGTTACAATGTAGGTACAACCAGAGTATTGATAAATTTCAATTATTTTAATAACATTTGGGTGATCTACTTTTTTTAAGATATTAAATTCCTGCATAAATTGCTCCTTCAATTTGGGATTCATTAATAATCCTCGTTTAAGTGCCTTAATAGCTCGTTACTTCCCTGATCTCAAGCAGACACAATGAAAGACTTGTCCATAAGCTCCCTCTCCTATTTTTTCTTTAAATAAGTAATCTTTGCTGATATCCATTTTCTTTATCCTAATAAACTGACTTTTTTAAATATCAATAACTTTGGTTTAGTTGTAATGAATTTAGTTTAATCTACAAGATAAGGCTTATTCATTCAATGGCAATTATTCTTCAGATTGAAAGAAGGGATATTTTTGCTAAACCGTTTTATCCTCAGCAATTTCATATTATTCTGTCGATATTTCGATTTGATCTATACTGCATATTGTGGAAAAAGTGATGGGAGTCAAAAGTTACTTATCAAATGTATCTTGTTGATGTTTTGTTTGCAAGTTTGAAATTAGCATTTACTAGTTTCTTTCAATGGAGAACTCACTAAAAATATTTTTTGAAGCATTTTTTAGCTCGTAGGTCTTTAATTTTTAAAAAGTTTTCTCTAATTTTTACTAATGGTCTTCAAAATTTTCTTACCGAGAATAATTCTAAAAATTAGAAACAAATGGCTTATCGGGAGTAAAAAAGTTAATGCTTTTATTCTGGTTCTAATGCTGCAGTGAAACACAAATTTAATTTCCCATTTCTAAATCGATTATTATTATATTCGAAGTTCAGTTCTTGTAGTTTATCATATTAGTTAGAAAATTAAGCGATAAATATAATCAAATGTATGTGCAAAATAAGACTAGTCTCAATTGATAAGGACATCTGAAAACAAATTATTTACTTTGTAACATTTATCCCTCCAAATAGACGACAAATTCATATTTTTGATTCATTTATATCTTAGGAGTGGATAAATAGAAAATATGGAAAATACATATAGTAGTCGGTCAGGATTCAATTTAGTTTGAACGAAATGATATTAAAGTTCATTTATAACATTTTTAAAATATTTTAAGATTAAGATAAAGAGACAGATTTTTTAAACTCTATATTGATTTTCTAATTGATTTATTTAAATATTTTATCAACCTTTATCGTTTGAAGAAATAAAATTGTTTCACAATTAATATTCAAGGAAATTTATATTCAATTCACTAATTTGGATAATAAAAATGTAGGCATTTTATTTAACCATTTTGTCAAGTCATTTTACTATCCAAGAGGGATTAATTAATAGTTAAATTGGAAACTCTTAAACATCTTTGTATGACTCATTCGTTCATAAATATATTTATTTTAATGATTTTAATAATTGACCATCAAAAATTACAGGGCAAAGCTAATTGCTTTGTCAAAGATTTGAATACCTGGGAAATTTTAATTCACTCTAATAAATGATCATTAAATCGACTGGAAAATGCAAAAAACCCGCTTTTTTTTGTTTAAAAAAATGTTGGTAACACTGAAATAAATTAATTTAGAACAAATCATTTTTTTAGAGCTCGTTACTTTATTTATTATTTATTTATAAATAAATAATAAATTTTCAATATAAGAGAAGTTCGGAATTTTATTAAGACATTTTTAAATTTTTATTATTTAATTTTTTTACGATTGTCATATTTTTTTAAATGATTTATTTGTCAGGGGTTGGGGTTGGGGTT
>Ga0302185_10000925_pt1 | contig 21481 bp, 16 predicted proteins | sample II_Bog_E1_1_FD_200231 | JGI IMG/M metagenome (GOLD analysis project Ga0302185, IMG submission 200231) | Peat permafrost microbial communities from Stordalen Mire near Abisko, Sweden - II_Bog_E1_2 | ecosystem: Environmental > Terrestrial > Soil > Wetlands > Peat | place: Sweden: Abisko... | reverse complement strand
TCCCTGCGGCGACCATACCCAGTTATGCTCCGGCAAACCGTTGCCCTTGCTGTCTTTTAGTTTAACATATTTTCCGTTAACCACTTTGGTGTCCCATTCCACACGCGAAAAGTTTATACGCCACAAGGTTCCATCGCCAGGTACTTCTACATTATTGCCAATACTTACCGCCTTGAAAGGGATCGCCATTTCAACCGTCCAGCCCCGGTCAATATCGGATGGGTCATTCAAAGTCTCCTGTATTTTAACTGCCGACCTTAGCCCTTCCACATCCCAATTGATCATCGCGCTGCCCCCATTACGGTAAGGTTTGTTTAAAAAAAGGTCGAAAACCGTATTTAAGGCGTTATATTCTATTTCAAAATACTGGTGTGTTGTATTGTGGGGATCAAGGAAAACCTCAAAATCATTATCCCTGAAAATAATATCGTCGTGATGGGTTAATGTAGCCCAAACATGTGGGTCACGAATTTGAGCGGCGATGTACAGGCAACTGTCGTCCCAAAGCATTTTTACATTAGTTTGCAAAGCTGGTTTCGGTTTTAGATCGCCTTCTATATCCACAAAGTCATCGGTCCACCTGGCCTGCTGCCAAATGGGTTCGTTGACATCACCATCAATTATCGGGGGTGTTTTAACATAATTGACTACGTAACTCTTTGGAATAGTAAATAAATTTTCAAACCCTTTAAACGGTGACTGGGCGGCCGAAATCAAAGGCACAAAAAATGTGACAGCAAGGCAGACAATTTTTACAAATGATTCTTGGGTGATTGATAGTTTACGATTATTCATTTAAAATATTAACCAATGGTATTTGGAAGCTTATTAATCGAACTAACCATCCAATAATTCCATAAAATCTGCTTAATCCCGGTTCAGACTTAACTCCCCAATTTAACAATACGGTCAAACTCTTCAGGTTTTAGTCCCATTACCGACAACCTTCCGTTGCGCACCAAATGAATTTGTTGTAACTTATCATCGGTTTTAATTTGCTCCAGGGTTACCGGTTTTTTAAGCGGTTCAACCGGCACGAGGTCAACAACTACCCAGTTTGTGTCACTTGTGGACGGATCCTGGTAGAACTCTTTTGCTACTTTGGCGATACCAACCACTTCTTTACCTTCATTGCTGTGATAAAAAAGTACCAGGTCACCTTCTTTCATTTCACGCAAATTATTACGGGCCTGGTAGTTGCGAACGCCGTCCCAAAAAGTACGGCCATCCTGGTTAAATTTTTCCCAACTGTATTTTTCGGGTTCTGATTTTACAAGCCAATATTGCATAGCGAAGATTTATGATTGTTGTAAAAATGTGAAAAAGTAAGCAGATTCGGAAATAGGATATGAGTTTAAGCCCGTATTCACACCTGCAAATGAGTTGATATTTAAGAAATTTTAAAAATTATATTCTGAAATTTGAAATGTAAGGCTGCAAACCGCTGCCTTACATTTCGCTCGGGATTTACGCTTTGATGTTTACTTTTATAGCAAATCCTAAAACACTACCGGAAAATTCAATACCTCTATAAAATATAAATCAATATCTTTGGATTCGATTCTATTACTGGATAAGCTGCCAATGACACACGATACATATTGTATATTAACAGTAACAAAACATGCTTTCTCCGCTAAAAATGATTTTACAATCGATTTAGGAAAGCAAAATGTGTCAACGGAATATTCGGATGCTTTAACGGATGACATCTCTGAGGTTGATGCACTAAACTATATGTCATCCCAAGGCTGGGATATTGTGAGCAGTTATGTAAATCCAAGTCTTATACAGGCCAGACATATAATGAGAAAGAAAGCCATCTCATAGCACTGGTACAGAATCTGAACACTCCATTTCTAAAAACGAGAAATAACTTGTCTTATGAATTGGATATTTTGGTTTTCGGATCAAATTCTTAAACGCAGAGAAATAGAGCGACCAATAGCCTGAACGAACGCAGGATCAAGTGAACTGCTTCCCTCTTTTTGCGTCCATATCATCTTTTCATTTTTTTTAAGTGCAACCTGGTCGCCATTTATTAAAATCTCTATCTCGTCCGTATCCTTTTTAATGATCTGAAATACAAAGTCTTTATCCTTAAATGTTATTCTCATCGGTAGTCCCATACGCTCAATCCTCGCCGGTAAAGATAAGGGTTCCTGCGATAGCTTAATTAATATTAATCAAATATTAATTTATTTAACCAATTCGGAATTTTAACACGCCCTGCAAGTTAGAGATTTTTGTTTTTCGGAATTGGATCGCGGCGAACTTGAGTCTTCATTTACATCTAAAAAGGTGAAAAAGGAATTAAGACTGGTTCGGGCGCAAATTTAACCCGGCGTATGAGGCGGTCTTGAATAGGCAGTAAAATCCAAATGTTGATATTTTAAATATTAAGGCCGTAAACTGCGGCCTTAATATGTGTGTTGGAATTTGCTTCAGGTATAATCTTTAGAAATACTTCTACAACCTCAATGCCTCTTCTTCCTTCCCCCGCCGATGAAGTCCCCGATCTTAAAAGCGATATAGTCATTATTATTTCCGGCAACATTATATTCGACTGACATCCTGAAATGACCAGTTTCAAACCCAATTTCAGGAAAGCCGCCAAAACTCATAACTGTGCCTGATACCCCACCCCCTGAATTGTTATTGTTGTTATTATTATTATTATTATTGTTATTGTTATTGTTATTGTTATTGTTATTATTGTTATTGCCGGAACCGATCGAAATCGATCGTTGGCCGAACGGACCAAAGCCGAATCCAATAAAAGGCCTGAAACCTCCGGACGACAAATAGAATTCGCCGGTTAAACAGGCGGAGCCTATAGCTGAAACCTGCCTCTTTCCGCTTGAATCAGTTTTAAGAACGATTGCGGCGGCTTGTATGCGCAAACCAAGGGCAAATGTGTTAGAAAAGCGGACATGTGGTTGTAAAGTGAAGGTACCCCCCTGGCCGCCGCCGTTAACCGGTACCGCGTAACCGAAGCCTAAGTCGAATTTAAATGCGTGAAAATCCTGTCCCCCCTTTTTAGTCAAGGAATCTCGTGACCGGGCGTTAATCAAAGAATCCTGAGATTGGGCTTTAGCAACGACAGCAATGCCGATCACTATTAAAAGTAAAATTGATCTTTTCATAATATTAAGGCGTTAGTGTAAAGAATTATAATTGTATGTAAATATAATAAATAATTGAAAAAGCGATTATTCAATATTTGTAAAAAGTGATATAGCGATAACGTATTTTTATATTTCCCGGTAACTTAAACCACCGTGATGCATCTAAAAGAGGCCATGTATATTGATACCGGAATTTCCGGTTGTTCCGTGGAAAAAGGAAATTAAAATGAGAAGTATCGAGCGGGCATATTCGGGATACTCCGGGCGCCGGTGGCAATGGATTGTAGTGTTCGCGGTATTATTAACGGCTACAGTGTTGATATACCGGCATATGAATTCAGATGCCTCATCTTTTTCATACGGGTCTGTTTATACTCCCCGGGGCGTTGTGCTTGAGCATGTAGTGTTTAACGGGCTCGACGCTGATTTTTTCCATGGAAATTCTGCCGGGCCGCAAAAGGCACTCGTTTTGCTTGGAGGGTCAGACGGGGGCAGGTATTGGAGTTACCAGCCAGCATTTATACATGATCTCATTGATCAGGGTTTCTGTGTGTTGTCATTACCCTATTTCGGCACGGGCAAACTTCCGGCTAATTTACGGGCAATTCCGCTGGAATATTTTTATAAGGCGTTTAATTGGTTGTCGTTGCAAAAAGGGAGAGTGAAACCTAAAGAATACGGATTGGTGGGTGTATCACGCGGCGCGGGACTGGCTTTACTTTTGGCCGGCAGGGATCCGGATGTTAAAGCTGTAGTAGCAATTGCCCCTGCTTCGGTTGTTTTTCCGGGTCCACCAACAGGTATATTTGACATCTTTGGCGGTGAGCATTCTGCATGGAGCGAAAACGGAAAAGAACTGTCATTTGTACCCATACCCTATAACTGGTCAACACTCACTGGAATGATATCCGGCAGGAGAACAAAAATGTTCGAAAATGCACTTCACGATACTGGGCGCGTAAAAGCAGCCACCATTCCGGTCGGGAAAATCCAGGGGCCTGTTCTTTTGGTTTCCTATACCCGTGATCAAATCTGGCCTTCCACTTTAATGTCGGGGCAGATCATGGGTCAATTTCGTAACAACAACTTTCGATTTCATTATGAGCATAAAGCCTATGTTGGAGGGCATTCAGAATGGTCAAAAGAACCCTGCCGGACTAACATTCTTACCTTTCTGAAGACACAATTCGGAAATTGAGTTGGAACGGTACCGATACGCTTTTTACGGTGATTGTTGTGAAAAAATGTGCCGAAAGATGGATGGTGACTGCAATAACTATCTTTTTTGCCTTGACAACCCAGAAAACTTATTGTAAATCTGTGACGTGACTCTGCACAACATTCCGGTCAATATTTTTAACAATCTGCTTTATTTTATCGTCGAGCGTATCTACTGCTTGTCCGAGTAATTGCAGGTATTCCACTGGGGATTGATAATCGTCTTCTTTTATAAGGTTCATTAGGCCCATTATTGTTGTGAGGGGGGCGCGGAATTCATGTGCCTGGATGTGCGCTATCTTTAACAGTGACGTGTTTTGGTCGATGATTTTTTGTTCTTTAATTTTACGCTCAGTTACATTGCGGATAATATACGAGACACCGATAATTTCATTGTCATTATCCCGGGCAGGTTCAAAAGAAGCTTCCCACCAAATAACACCCAATTGTTCATAATCTGTTGACCCTTCTTCCAGTGATTTTGTACCTTGTAAAGCCTGTTTGTAACGTTGGAGAAACGTTTCAGTAAATGAAGGGTGGATATAGGTTACAAACGCATCGTCACGCGTAAGTTTGGTTTTATGCACGGTCCGGATAAAATTATAGGCAGTTTTATTAAAATCGATAACTTCGCCGTTTTTACCCAACAGAACCTGGAAATTTGTTGAGCTTTCAAAAAAAGAGCGTAACCTTATATCGGCAATGTTATTGATCTCTTTCTGTTCTGTTAGCTCCTTATGTTTTTTCTCCAGCATTTCTACGCCCACTCTCAACTCCATAATCTTTATTACCTGGTTCGCCAGTATTTTAAGCACCAATTGCTGGTGGGCGCTTAAACTATGTTGTTCAACATCAAGAACACAGAGCGTGCCTAATTTCTGCCCGTCATGAGTGGTAAGCGGCATACCCGCGTAAAACCTGATGCCGGGGTTACCGCTAACCATTGGATTATCTACAAACCGTTCGTCCTTCAGCATATCAGGTACAAGCATCAGGTCATTTTGTTGAATAGCGTGGGTGCAAAAGCTTATTTGCCGCGGCAGAGTAGTTTCGTTAACGCCTTTTCGAACTTTTAAATATTGGGTTTCCTTATCGAGAAAGGTGATTAAAGCATACGGTGTATTGCTTACTGCCGACGCGAGGTTAACTATTTCCTGTAGCTCCGGGTCGTTTTCAAGGTCAAAATCAATAAATCTGGCCAGGGCTTGTAAACGTATATCTTCAATCATCATCTGCTATAGAAAAATCTCAATTTACGGTTTTACTTTTATGTAAAGACATTGTATGGATAAATACGTTTTACAATTGTCTTTTAAACACCTACAACAATTGTACGTTTAAAAGGAGATTGTAGTTTTGATAGTCACTTTAATTTTACAATCAGTAAATAATTTGTCTTAAAAATCATTATAAACCCTTTTTTAGTTTCTAGAACCTGGTGAACGTGTAATTAACCGGTCATGAATCCTTATTGAATATTTTTAATCCAAAAAATATTTCACTGATTACCAATATTTTATGATTTTGTTTGATATTTTATAGAACTATGTATTGCATATTACTATATAAAGCATATATCTTTGTATATACAAAATGAAAAAATGAATTTTGCAACCTTTTTTTCAACAATAAAATTATAATTATATGAAAACCAGACTTTACCTCTCTACCATTTGTTTACTATCCGTGAGCGTTTTTCTGCTTTGGGCCAAATTTGAAGTAACAAGGAATTTTACTTCAGTTTCAGTAATAGAGGATGCGGACACTTATTTATTTACCGCGACTTACAAAGCTGATAAAGCCAGAAGGGTTTATAATTACATAAATACAAGTATCAGGCCGGTACAGCTTGGAAATTCCGAAAATGACTATGTGGATGTGACTACTGTATTAAGCGATAAAACGCAGTTTTATGTTAAAGAATCTTCCGGAAAAGTTAAGATAAAATTTGGCAAATGGAAAAACTCCCGGGCGTCTTATATCCGTGTTAAAAGAATGTGCGATGGAATAAAAGCCATTTTAGCAGCGAAGTAGTTGATTAAGTTGACCCGATAGCTATCGGATCAACTTAATCAACTTAATCCAACCCAATCAAATAATTAAAAAAAATATGAAAACAATTATCCTTATTCTTTCCCTGCTGGTAGCCGGCAGTGTTACAGGCTTTGCCCAATGCGGCAAAAAATTAGTACTTACGACATCAAAAACCGATCACCTGGATGCCAAAGGTAACGTAACCAGGACGGCAGATGAAAAAGCGGTTGTCGAAATCGGTAAAACGGACCTGACCATTACTGTAAATGATCAAAACAAGATGACCGGCACAATAAAATCTGACTCCTGCGACTGGAAGATACCCTTTAAAGAAGGAAAAACCATTATTAAAGCAGTAATCGGCACTGACCAGGGGGAAGACAAAAATGTAACAATTACCATTGAAGGCCAAGGTGGGAAAGTTACCCTTTTATTTGAAATCGAAGGTATGCAGGATGACCGTATAAGGGTCGCGATCGATAAATTTGAGGAAGTAAGCTAAAATGGCTTAATAATTACAAATGCAATATCACTGACCTAATGCCGACAGTGGCATAGGCTATAAATCGAAATGCAGGATAAACTCAGTACCTTCACCTAAGGTACTTTTTACTTTTATTGTTCCACCTAACGCTTCGACCTGCGTTTTTACCATAAATAGCCCCATGCCTTTCCCTTCAGTTGAAGTATCAAAGCGTTTGTATAGTCCAAACAATTGGGTAGCATTTTTGTCCAGGTCAATACCTTTACCGTTATCTTTAAAACTCAACTCCACTTTATCTTTTAATTTGTAGCTTCTAATTGAAATAACAGGCGCAATGTCAGGCTTTCGATATTTAATGCTGTTTGAAGCAAGATTATAGAAAATGCTGTACAAATAGCTCGGTATCGTAAACAGCCCGTCAACCTCCTCAAATATACCTTCAAACTGCACATTTTCACTTATAACTTTATTATAAATGCTGATCATTATATCATCAACAAGCTCTTTAAAATAAACCTTTTGCTTTTTTTCGTTTAGTAATTCCCTGGTTTGCAAAATACTGTTTAAATCCTGTATAACGGAGTCAATATTCTGTATCGACAATGAAATTCTTTCTGTTACTTCATGTCTGGCTGCCGGTTCTAAATCGTGTTCTTTAAGCATTTCCGACAGGCCCATAATATTAGCAACGGGAGCACGGAGGTTATGGGAAATAATATAAGTAAATTGCTCCAGGTCCTTATTGTGCTGTATCAGGTCATTGGTTATTCGTTCCCGTTCAAGTGCTGCAATTTTTGCTTCTGTAATGTCTTTGTTTGCAAGTATAAATCCGCAGCTTCTGTTATCGCTATTTTTTACATTCAGCCAGCGCACATTGTTCCATTTTACGGTTCCGTCGGTGCCAGTATAACTTAATTCGTAACTGGCGTTTTGGCCTTCTGCTACTTTCTTAAGTATTTCCATAATAAATGGCCATCTCTGCTGCGTAAAATAATAGCTTATAGGCTTGTTTATTTCCAGATCTTTTCCATTTTGATCTAAAGAGTATTTTTGAGCTAAAGCATTGAAAGAAATTATCTTCAATTCATCACTTATCAGAATATAGGAAGAGTCGGTATTGTCAAAAGTAGTGCGCAGGTTTGCTTCCGATTTTTTAATTGCCTCTTCATCCATTTTTCGCCGCGTTATGTCGGTCACCATTGCCAGGGAACCCTTGTATTTACCTGTCGGATCGAAAATTGGACTGGCTGATAAATTGGCCCAAACTTCATCGCCGGTTTTTGTTATATACTTTACGTCGGTATTATCTTTTATCCCTTTTCGCCTTTTTTCTATTCGGGCAATAGAATTTTCCTTTTCGTTTTCTTCCAGAAAAAGAAATGGTTCCTTTCCCATCATTTCTTCCGGCTTATATCCGAGAATATCGGCCATCTTTTGGTTCACAAAGTTTGTTTTGCTGTTTTCATCAATTGTCCATATTCCTTCCTGGGCAATTTCAACAATCTGACGATACCTTTCCTGATCCTGTTTGTTTTTTTCTTCAGATTCCTTGCGCTCAGTTATATCCCAGGTTATGCCGTCAATCCTTATTAATTTCCCGGTTTCATCAAAAGTGGGACTAATTTTATTCTCTACCCATCTTACAGCTTTATCCTTACGGATTATACGGTACCTTTTATTAACCTTGCCTCCGCGTTCCAATATTTCATCCTCATCGTCAACAATATGTTTATCTTCAGGATGTATAAGCTCAAACCAAAGCTTGTTATTAGCCAAAAATTCGGGTGCCTTATGCCCGTACAGCTTTTCGCAGCCGTTTGAAATCTGGATCACTTTTGCATTAACAATGTCAACGGAGAAAAAAACCTCATCCATTGTATTAAAAAAAGTCATCAATTCATGAGGTGCGTACTCCATGTTCTGTAAAACACTTTCATTATGGGGGCTTATTGGCATTTGCTGCGATTAAATTATTCTTAACAGTATTTCGGATTATTGTCGCGGCAATTTATGTCGTTAATAATCAGGTTAGCACTTATTTTCTCCGGTATTTACACCCTAAATAAATGGCAACTAACACTTTATGATTGTAACCATGTATAAAGATAAGCGTTGAATTAGAAAATAAAAAGAATTGTTTAAATATAGATTATAAATCGTTTTACTGGTAAAAATAAAATCAGATCAAATATTTCTAAATATCCGTTTTATTACGATATGAAAATTAATATAAAATGATACCTGATCGTTACAATTATTGAATTACATGTAATAAGATACGCATCAATGCAAAATCTTGAACACCAACTCCTTCATCAAACCTCCGTCATCCGCAGTTGAATCAACGCCCTTACTTTTAAGGTCATATTCCCGCAGAAAGCTTATTATTTGCATCGTTTTATAATAATTATAATTGCGTGCAGCCTGTTCATAATCTTTTACAAAATAGGGGTTAACACCCATTTCACGTGCAAGGTTTTGCGGGGTTTTATCCTTTACATAGTGATACACCAGCACTTTATTGAAAAAGTTATTTAAGTTGCCCAATACCAATATAAATGGATTTGCTTTTGGGTTAGCTTCAAAGTAATTAATAATCTGGTTTGCCTTAAACGCATCTTTTTTAATTAGCGCCGTTTGCAGTTCAAATACGTTGTATTCCTTACTTATGCCAATGTTATCATGAACGTGTTTGAGTGTTATTTCCTGGCCCGCGGTTACATTCAGCATGAGTTTTTCCAGTTCATTGGCTATTTTGGACAGGTCGTTACCAAGATATTCGGAAAGCATCAACGATGCCTGCTGGTTAATTTTATAGCCTTTTTCACCTACGAAACTTTCAATCCAGGCAGGTATTTTATTGTCATACAGCGGTGCTGATTCAAAAATAAGCCCGTTTTTTTCAATTGCTTTATAAGTTTTCTTACGCTTATCAAACTTGCCATATTTATAACAAAAAACAAGAATGGTACTGGTTAAGGGGTTTTCCAGGTAATTCAGCAGTGGGTTAATACTTTTTTTATCGGTGTCGTCGCTGCCCCATTTCATATCCTGGGCCTCTTTAACCAATACTACCTGGTAATCGGCCATCATTGGGTAACGCTTGGACGCGTTAAGCACAGTCATTACATCTGTATCTTTACCATAAAACACTGTTTGGTTAAAGCCTCTTTCAGATTCTGTTAATAGCCTGTGCTCCACAAAGTTTCCGACCAGGTCTATATAATAAGGTTCCTCACCATGCAGCAGGTATAAAGGCCTATATTTTTTGTTTTTAAGATCTTTTATGATATCCGAAGCTGTCATTTCAATTGTAAAATTACTATTTATTACCAATAGCAATCGCTTCATCAAAAAATTTTGGGGCCGAAAAATGGAATATAATTTTGAAGTTTAATAATAATAGCTACTTTTAAATAACCATTATTAACTCGGTTAACACCAAATGCATATGTATTAATATGCGCCCGGCTTACCCTTTTTTAAACTATATTATGATGAAAAAAACAATTTTTCGCCGTTTATTTTACGGCACCGCCTTATCGATCATGGTTTTGCTGACGGCTGTATCGTCAAATGCCAATCCAAATGGCGGAAAGTACCGTGGTGCTGTTCGACATGAAAAAGCGATGAAAGTACAAACTGATACAGGCTGGAGGCAACTTTTTAACGGGAAAAATCTTGACGGGTGGAAACAAGTTGGTCCCGGCAGCCGGTATGTTGAAAACGGGCTTACAGGCAGTCATGGAGGAATGGGGCTATTATACTGGACTAAAGAAAAATTTAGTAATTGTATCATCCGTGTTGTTTATAAAATGGAAAAATTCAATAGCAACTCTGGTGTTTTTATCCGTATTCCAATCGAACCGCGCGAGGCATGGATGCCTGTTTTTTACGGCTATGAAGTTCAAATTGATAACCATCCCGAAACCTCAGGTGAGGATGATTACCATATAACCGGAACACTATACTCTTTATCTAAACCGTTGGCAAAGTCTGGAAAACCCGGCCCTGAATGGAACGTTATGGAAATTACCCTCGATGGTCCGCGTACTATTGTTTTTTTAAATGGACAAAAAGTAACTGATTTTACCGAAGGCGATCCGACGCCCGAAAGGAAATTCGACTACGAACCTTTTAGAGGGCCAAGGCCAATTGAAGGCTATATCGGCCTACAAAATCATGGTGATAACGACGTGGTATTTTTTAAGGAAGTTGCTGTAAAACCGCTTATAAAGAAATAAATTTCACCGATGGAAAATGAAAAGAATAACAATGCTCCCGGAAAAGAAATGATAAGCCGGGGCAATTTTATAAAGAAAGCTGCAATTGCAACTTCTGCCTTTTATATTGTACCACGTTTTGTATTAGGTGGAAAAGGATATACCGCGCCAAGCGATAAGTTATATATTGCTGCAGTGGGCTGTGGGGGAGAAGCGGAAAACGATATTCATCATTACGCGACAGCACCGAAAAAGAATGCGGTGGTTGCTTTTTTGTGCGACGTAGATGAAAGGATGGCTGCGCCGAGACGCAAAGAATTTCCAAACGCCCCTTTTTATCATGACTGGCGGGAGATGTTTGATAAAGAGAGTAAAAACTTTGATGCGGTAACGGTAGCGATACCCGACCATAACCATGCCCTGGTTGGTTTGAGCGCTATGCAATTAAACAAACATTTATACCTTCAAAAACCATTAACACACGATATTTACGAAGCGAGGATATTAACCGAAGCAGCAAAAAAATACAAAGTAGTTACCCAAATGGGTGACCAGGGTGCATCCTGCGATGGCATGCGTACAATGAGGGAATGGTTTGAAGCCGGGGTGATAGGTGAAATTGAAAAAGTATATTGCTGGACTGACAGGCCTGTATGGCCGCAGGGAATCTCCTGGCCGGCGGTAAAACCGCCGGTTCCTAAAGAATTGAATTGGGACCTTTGGCTGGGTACCGCTCAGCATACTGATTATATTGACAACCTTGTTCCCTTTAACTGGCGAGGATGGTGGCAATTTGGAACCGGGGCGCTTGGTGACATGGGTTGCCACATAATGGGGCCTCCGTTTAAATTGTTGGGCCTTGGTTACCCGGAAGAAGTTTCGGGTAGCGCAAGCACGGTGTATAGCGGTATTTTTAAAGAAGGAATATATCCTGAAAGCGGGCCGGTTTCAAGCTCAATCAAATTTAAGTTCAACAAAAAGAACGGAAAGCCGCTCGATTTATACTGGATGGATGGCGGTATTACGCCGGAGCGCCTCGCGGAACTTGACCCCGATGTTAATATGAATATAGCCTTGGGAGACTGGTCCGGAGAAAATGATTTTGAGGGGTGTACACTATTTATTGGCAGTAAAGGTAAAGTTTCGTGCGGATGGGGTGGTAGCCATCCAAGGCTATTGCCGCTTTCCCTTAATAAAGATGTTAATGTTCCTGAAAAATACCCAAGGATTCAAGGTGGCATGGATGGCCATTGGTGGCAATGGGTAGACGCTTCAATTGCCGGTTACGGAAAGGCTGAAGTGGATTCGCCTTTTGTTGGTTATGCCGGGCCACTTACTGAAACTGTTTTGCTGGGGAATTTGCTTTTACGAAGTTTTAACATCCGCGAAAAAATTATGCGTAATGACCCTGTTTACGGAAATATGGAAGGCTATAAATTTAGCGGACGATATGTTAGTTTAAAATGGGACGGTGAAAACATGAAGGTAACCAATTTTGAACCAGCTAATCAATTCATAAAACGGGTTTACCGGGACGGTTGGGGTGAACTCAAACTTTAATACCGGTACAAATTAGTAAATCAATGATAAATCCATGATTTTTGTGTCATGGATTTATTGCTTCCGCTTAACTTACCGCCCTATCCATTCAAAATTACCGAACAAAACGGGCAATTGACCCTGTTTGACATAATCAGAAAAAGAAATATCATAATTACCCCGGAGGAGTGGGTAAGGCAACATTTTGTACAATTTCTCATTAATCAAAAACATTATCCCAAAGCGCTTATAAAACTTGAAGGCGGCCATAAATTGCTGGGTATGGCCAAGAGGACCGATATCGTCGTATTTAACGCAGCTGGTGAGAAGATTTTGCTCGTTGAATGCAAGGCCCCGTCAGTAACGATAGACCAAAAGACTTTTAACCAGGTGGCGCGTTATAATATGGTGCATAGAGTAAATTTACTTGCCGTGAGTAATGGAATACAACATTATTTCTGCCGTATTGACTTTGAACAAAACAATTATAAATTTATAGAAGAATTGCCAGACTATCGTGAAATATAATCAGTGATATGCTGCAACCTGGTGGTGAATTTTTTCCATAAGTTCTTCGGGTTTAAATGGTTTCGCCACATAATCGTTCATGCCGCAATTAAACACCCGTTCCCGTATATCGCTCAATGCAGATGCCGTAAGTGCTATAATCGGAATCCCCGCTTTTTTAGGGTCCGCGAATTTACGGATTTCCATTGTGGCCTCGAACCCGTTCATAACCGGCATTTGCAAATCCATTAAAATAACATCAAAATTGCCGTAAAGTAATAGTTCAACTGCGCGCTCGCCATTTTCGGCAATGGTGGGGATAAGGTTCCATTTAGCGAACAATTTTTTCATCAGCATTACATTAACCGGGTTATCTTCGGCAATAAGAATACGCAATGCGTCTTCACCTTCGTGATTTTGAGCTAAAAGCTGTTTCTCGGCTACTTCATCCACAGTTTCCGTCGATACAGAGAACTCCATATTGAAGGAGAATTCAGAACCCTTGCCGACGGTGCTTGCGACACCCATTTGTAATCCCTGTAATTCCAATAAACGTTTTACGATGGCCAGCCCTAAACCAGTTCCCCCAAACTGAGCGGTGATGGCAGTAGGCGCCTGCGTAAATGGTTCGAAAATACTTTCAAGTTTGTTTTGCTCAATTCCTATTCCGGTATCTTTAACACTAAAATTTACCGTAACAGTATTGTGCCTGTCTTCAAAAATTGAAATTTTAACCCAAACCTGACCATTCTTTGTAAATTTGATCGCATTGCTTATCAGGTTAAAAAGAACCTGCGACAGCCTGGTCGGGTCACCGAAAAGTACTTTATTTCTTAATATAGGATCAATGTAAAGGTCAAAAATGAGGCCTTTTTCTGTAGCTTTAATTTTTTGGGCACCACAAATATTTTGAGCTAATTCGACCATATTGAACCTGGTATTTTCGAAAACAACTTTGCCCGATTCAATTTTGCTAAAGTCGAGCACATCGTTTACAATCGAAAGGAGGTTATTCGCTGAGAACTTTAGTATGTTAAGATTTTCTTTTTGGTCAGGCCTTGGATTGCCCATAATCATAAGATTGCTCATGCCGATTACAGCATTGAGCGGCGTGCGAATTTCATGAGAAATAGCCGACAAAAATTCTGATTTTATCTGTGACGATTTTTCGGCTTTTTCAATCGCAAGCCCAAGTTTTTGATTCAGTTCGATTTGTTCTTTACCGGTTTCTTTTAATTGTTTTATGTTTTCTAAAAAAGCGCTGTAGAAATAGCTATGGATGTAAATTATGATAATAAAGTTCGCAAAAAGACTGATAATGATAGTTGCCTGGTCAATTCTTTCGGGCCTTAGCTTAATGGAATAATTACCATTGTATAGGAGGATCAAAAAAACAAGTATTGGTATGAGGTTTAATAGTGAATAAAACAATCCCCACTTTTGCCCCAGCATATAATAACTAAATAAAATTGACAATAAAATTATCTGAACGGTAATAATATCAACAGTCTGCATTGTTACAAATGCATTGTTTAAATTAACAACCACCCCAAGAATTAACAGTGAATGAGATATTTGCTTCCAATGTGGTTTGTAAGTCAAATATTTGAAGAGAAATAAAACGCTTGCCAAAACAATAGCGGCAGTTATAGTAAGCAACGTTTGGTGCTGTAAGTAAACGCTAACAAGCAGTCCGACTACGGCAACAAGAACAATCCAAAAACCGTAATACAACAACCGGATTTTAGCCTGATCAAGCGCGGGCTGGTCGTTTGATATTATTGGGTTAATTGAAAAATTGAATATGCTTACCTTATTACTCATCAATTATTTGGCATTACATTAATTAAGTTTAGAAAATAAAAAACTGCAAAAAGAACAAAAACATGTGAAGTTTTTGCTCCAAAGCCTTAAAATCAGTTTGTATAACATTAACATAATGCAATTAACAAGCCAAAGATGCTAAGTTCAATTCTACTATCTTCAATTTAGCCTCAGCATCAACTTTCTTTTTCATCTCGTTTTCAACAACCTCAGGTTTTGCGTTGCTCATGAACCGCTCGTTATTTAATTTTGAGTTAACCGATGTCAAGAACCCTATTAAGTAAACTTTTTCTTTTTGCAATTTTGTGCATTCCTCAACCGGATCCAATGTTTCAGTCACGGGTACAAAAAATTCATCAGTTGAAACCATAAAATTTACTGCCCCGACTACCTTATCAGCTACGAAGTTTAGGGCACTTAAGTTGCCAAGTTTCTTTAAAATAAATTCGTAATTTTTATATTGGAATTTCGAATTTACCTTAACAGCGAGCAACAACAGTTCCTTAGGTGAAATTTGTTTAGCATTACGAATATTCCTGATTTGACTTATTATTTGTTTAATTATTTCAATTTCCCCGATTAACTGTGGATTTATTTGCCCAAAACTCGGCAGTTGTGCAACAATACAACAGTCAAATTCATCCCGGTTACCAAACAAATCATCATGCCAAAGTTCCTCAGTTATAAATGGCATAAAAGGGTGCAGTACTTTTAAAATATTTTCAAAAAAGCTAATGGTTCTTTGAAAAGTATCCCCATCAACCGGTTGTTGGTACGCGGGCTTTATCATCTCAAGGTACCAGGCGCAGAAATCGTCCCATACAAGTTTATAAGTGGCCATTAATGCCTCTGAGAGCCGGTATTGGCCAAAACTTTCCTCTATTTCTGTTAACGATTGGTTAAACCGGCTTTCGAACCATTCAATTGCAACCTGGTTATTATTCTCGAGGTTATCATCAACTTCCCAGCCTTTAACAAGCCTGAAAGCGTTCCATATCTTATTGGCAAAATTGCGCCCCTGTTCGCAATAGCTCTCGTCAAACATCAGGTCATTGCCTGCAGGCGAACAAAGAAGCATGCCTACCCTTACCCCATCAGCACCAAATTTTTCAATTAAATTTAAAGGGTCTGGAGAATTGCCCAATGATTTTGACATTTTCCTGCCCAGCTTATCCCGCACAATACCGGTGAGGTAAACATTTTTAAACGGAAGCGCCCCCCTGAATTCATGTCCGGCCATTATCATCCTCGCTACCCAAAGGAATATAATTTCCGGGGCGGTTACCAGATCATTCGTAGGATAATAGTAATTGATATCTTCATTGTTAGGGTCTTTAAATCCGTCAAATACTGATATCGGCCAAAGCCAGGAAGAAAACCAGGTATCCAAAACATCTTCATCCTGTTTTAGATCGAGAATGGTGAATGCTGAATGGCGAGTGGTGAGTTGTTTGGCTTGCCCGAATGCTTCTTCCCTGGTTTTAGCGATGACATATTCGCCATTTGGTAAATACCATGCGGGTATCTGCTGGCCCCACCATAACTGGCGGCTTATACACCAATCCTTTATGTTTTCCATCCAGTTGCGGTAAGTGTTGATGTATTTTTCCGGGATAAATTTTATCTCCCCCTCCAAAACATAGTCCAATGCAGGTTTTGCCATTTCATCCATTTTGCAAAACCACTGCATAGAAAGTTTTGGTTCGATCACAGCGTCCGTCCGTTCCGAAAAACCGATTTGAGACTTGTATTCTTCCACTTTTTCAAGCGCCCCGGCGGTTTCAAGCAAAACAGCGATTTTTTTTCGCGCCTCAAAACGGTCTACACCCACCAATATTTTGGCGTTGGCATTCAGGGTCCCGTCATCATTTAATATGTCGATAACCGGGAGATTATGTTTTTGGCCAAGTTCATAATCATTAAGGTCATGCGCTGGTGTAACTTTTAAACAGCCTGTTCCAAAATCCATCGTCACATATTCATCCAATATAACCGGTATTTCCCGGTTAATAAGCGGTATCCATACCTTTTGCCCGTGAAGGTGGGTATATCGGGTATCGTTTGGATTAATACAGATCGCCACATCAGCCATGATCGTTTCAGGTCGGGTGGTAGCGATGGTGAGGTAGTGAGTGGTGAGTGGTGAGTGGTGAGCAGTTGCGGCTTTACTCACTTTTGACGACTCACCATTCACTAATTTGTACCGTATATAATAAAGCTTCTGGTTAACTTCTTTACGGATAACTTCCTCGTCAGATACACCGGTCTTGCCCAAGGGGTCCCAGTTTACCATGCGGATGCCGCGGTATATCCATCCTTTTTTGTACAGGTGGATAAAAGTATCGATTACAGCTTCAGACAGGTCATCCTCCATTGTAAACCGCGTGCGGTCCCAATCGCAGGAAGCGCCTAGTTTTTTTAATTGCTCAAGTATAATGCCCCCATACTTTTCCTTCCATTCCCATGCATAAGCCATAAACTCAGGCCGGGTAATATCTTTTTTGGTGATTCCCCTTTCTTTAAGCATTGCAACCACCTTTGCTTCGGTAGCAATGCTGGCATGGTCTGTTCCGGGTACCCAGCAGGCATTTTTACCCTTCATCCGCGCGCGGCGCACAAGCACATCCTGTATGGTATTATTTAGCATATGGCCCATGTGCAGCACCCCGGTAACATTTGGCGGGGGTATAACTATAGTGTAAGGTTCACGTTCATCTGGTACGGATTTAAAAAACTGATGCTGTAACCAGTAGCTGTACCATTTATCTTCTGTCTCTTTTGGCTGATATGTTTTAGAAATATTCATGTTTTGCAAAAATAGTGAATTGATTTTATAGTCCATAGACGATAGACCATAGTCCATAGACTGACCATGGCCACTGGCGGCAAAAAAAACCAATTGACTTTCTTTGATAAGAAAATAGCTATGGACTATGGACTATCGACCATGGACTCCCAATCCCCACAATAATTTTACAATTAAAAAGTTATTCTAAAAAATACCGCCCGGCTATGAAAACATTGCCTTTACATCGCTTTTTTAAGGAAATAGTGAAAAAAGCGAGGTTGTCTTTTCTTATGAGATGGTTTAACCGGTAAGCTTATTTTAGCCGTTTGCGGGTTTATTCCACAATTTACTATATTTAGACTTTTAGAAAAAATATGAATTTGAAGTATAAGAATTTTATGCTGACCGGCGTTTTGTGCCTTTCAGTATTAGCTATGGCTTTTGAAGGCGGCAAAAATGGAAAAGCTAGCTCCGGCAATCCGCCAAGGAAATTTATTGACCCCGCAAATATGGACCTGTCGGTTAAACCGGGTGACAATTTTTTTGAGTATGCCAATGGAACCTGGATCAAAGGAAATGCCATCCCGGCAAAAGAAACCCGCTGGGGAAGTTTCAATATCCTGCACCAGGAAAATACCGACAGGCTGCTTAGCTTATTAGCCGACGTAGGCAGCACTACGCATCCTGCAGGCAGCCTGGAACAACGTGTCGGCGACCTGTATGCCAGCGGAATGGATAGCCTCACCATTGAAAAATTAGGCTATGATCCGATTAAGGCTGACTTGCAACGTATCGATAAAATTAGCGACTTAAATGGTGTTGTCAGCGAAGTCGTTTTCGAGCGCACGCATGGAGATGGCGGTCCTTTATTTGGCTTCAGCGTTAGCCAGGACTCCAAACACGTAACCAAACATATTGTAGAAATTGGTCAGGGTGGTACCAGTTTACCGGATCGTGATTATTATTTGAAAACCGATCCGCGCACTAAAAAAGTGCAGGCTGCCTATCGCCAGTATATTATCAGTTTGTTTACATTAACCGGCACAAGCGATTCTACTGCAGCCAACAATGCCGCAACTATTTTTAGTATGGAGGCTGTGCTTGCCAAGGCTCAGTTAAGCAGGGTTGCTTTACGCGATCCAAATGTAACGTACAATAAATTTTCGGTTGCTGATTTTAGTAAAACTACTCCGCATTTAAACTGGGTAGACTTATTGCCCGCGCTAAAAGTCCCCGGGCAGGATACGCTGATTGTTGGCGAACCTGATTTTTTCAAAACCGAAGACGGGCTGTTAACTTCGACCCCGGTTGATGACTGGAAGGTTTACCTTAAATGGAATATTTTAAAAGGCTCAGCAAGCTATTTAAGCTCCCCATTTGTAAAAGCTAATTTTACGTTCAGCAGCGCCCTGAGCGGACAAAAAGTACAGACACCGCGCAATGAACGAATGTCGGGCCTGGTTGACGGCAGTTTGGGCGAATTATTAGGCCAACTGTATGTAGCGAAATATTTTCCGCCCGCTGCTAAACAGTACATGGTTAACCTGGTGAACAATTTAAAAACAACCCTCGGCGAGCGTATTAAGAATTTAACCTGGATGAGCGAAGCTACAAAAGCCCGCGCACTTACAAAATTAAACGCTTTTACGGTTAAAATTGGTTACCCCGATAAATGGCAAACTTATGATGGCTTAACTATTGACCGTAACGACTATGCCGGCAATTTAAGGCAAATATCGATCTGGCGGTATAATTATAATGTCAGCCAGATTAATAAGCCCGTTGATAAGACACGCTGGGGTATGACGCCGCCAACGGTAAACGCCTATTATAACCCAACGAACAACGAAATTGTATTTCCTGCGGGTATTTTGGAGTTCCCCTTCTTTGATTTCGGCGCAGACGATGCCGTTAACTATGGCGGTATAGGCGCGGTGATCGGCCACGAAATGACCCACGGTTTTGATGACGAAGGCCGCCAGTACGATGCCGACGGCACTTTACGAGACTGGTGGACAAAGGATGACGCCGATAAATTTAAAACACGCGCAGACCAGGTAGTGGCCCAATATAATGGGTTCACCGTATTGGATACCCTCCATGTAAATGGCAAACTGACTTTAGGCGAAAACCTTGCCGATCTTGGCGGTGTAAATATTGCCTATGCCGCGTTTAAGAAAACCAAAGAAGGCCAATCCCATAAAAAGATTGACGGGTTTACACCCGATCAGCGTTTCTTTCTTTCATGGGCCCAGGTTTGGCGTGGTTCGCAACGCCCTGAAGCCGCAGCCCAGCGCATATTAACCGACCCGCATTCACCGGAACAATACCGCACCAACGCGCCGATTACAAATGTCGATGCCTGGTACGCTGCGTTTGATGTTAAACCCGGCGATAAAATGTATAAAGCGCCTGCGGACAGGACGAAGGTGTGGTAGGAGTTTGGTGAGTAGTGAGTTGTGAATGGTGAGTAGTAAATAGAAAGTTTTATGTCAAAGCCTGGTTTTTTAAAGCCGGGCTTTGGTGGTTTTTAGGGGTTTGGCCTCTAGAGAAAATGTGAAACAATAAAAAAGTAGAGACGCAATGCTTTGCGTCTCCCGCTATGCCGGCAATAGGTGCGTTTGTGGGGATGATTTGCAGGCCGGAGACGCAAAACATTGCGTCTCTACAACAAATACACCCACGCAAATAACAGTCTGATTAATTAAAAGACGGTTTTTTTGACAGATTTTTAGATATTGTTGGTCTAAGATCATAACTCATCCTATAATTGGGCCATCAGATATACCCTTTATCGTCCACCATACTTGCGTCATTTTATATGTTTAAACATATTATCAAAAACAAAGAATGATATTTTTGTGTTTTTATAACGCATATAAAACATTTACCAAATAAAAATATGACAGCATACAAATTACTGAGCCCATATAACCTGGGGCCGATCGCATTAAAAAACCGGATAGTTATGTCGCCTATGACACGCAGCAGGGCAATTGGCAATGTGCCTAACGATTTGATGGCCGAATATTATCAGCAACGGTCTGGCGCGGGGCTTATCGTAACCGAAGGGGTGTCGCCATCGCCAAATGGCCTGGGTTATGCCCGTATACCGGGGATATTTAGTGAAGAACAAGTGGAGGGCTGGAAAAAAACAACTTCAGCCGTGCACGCGAACGGTGGTAAAATATTTATACAGCTTATGCATACCGGCCGGGTTACCCATCCGCTTAATTTGCCCGCAGGTGGGCAGGTGCTTGCGCCATCAGCCGTAAAACTTAGCGGACAAATGTGGACTGACGCCGCCCAGATGCAGGACTATCCCGAGCCAAAAGCAATGACCGCCGAAGAACTGCAGCATACCAAACAGGAATATGTTAACGCTGCAAAAAACGCGATAGCCGCCGGGTTCGACGGGGTAGAACTGCATGGCGCCAACGGTTACCTGCTTGAGCAGTTTCTGTCGCCTTTCAGCAATACCCGTACCGATAGCTACGGCGGGAGCATCGAAAACCGGGCCCGTTTTGTAGTTGAAACAGCCGCTGAAGTTGCTGCGGCTATCGGCAAAGAAAAAACGGCTATCCGTTTATCGCCATACGGCGTATTTAACGACATGCCTGCATACGGTGAAATTGAAGCTGAATATAAATACCTTGCCGAACAACTCAATAAAATTGGCATCGCCTATATCCACATTGTAGACCATTCATCCATGGGCGCGCCCGCTGTGCCGCTT
>Ga0302185_10000924_pt1 | contig 21497 bp, 16 predicted proteins | sample II_Bog_E1_1_FD_200231 | JGI IMG/M metagenome (GOLD analysis project Ga0302185, IMG submission 200231) | Peat permafrost microbial communities from Stordalen Mire near Abisko, Sweden - II_Bog_E1_2 | ecosystem: Environmental > Terrestrial > Soil > Wetlands > Peat | place: Sweden: Abisko... | reverse complement strand
TTGATGACTAATTCCGTTTTTATTATGAGTATATAATTAATTATAATATAAATCGTTATTTTAAAAATATATAAAAAGAAGTCGTCAATTAACTTTTACAAAGCTCCTTTCTAGATTTTATGTTTTTAAAAATTAAAAATGAATGTTTAAACTTTTATGAAAAAAATTATGACGAATAAAGGAGATAAAAATAAAAATATGATCGCAATGCAACTATCACTATTTTTTTTCTTTTTTAGGCTTTGATTCCTTTTTAGGAGCATTAAAGTTTACTTTTGACACAAAAGTGTTGCCTTTTATATAAAATCTCCATGGTGTATCAATCCATTATTCAGCATAATCGATGTTGACTCGGCGTGAAGTTTCCATTTCAAAATCTTTAATTCCTACATCTACTATCCTAAACTCACCATCAAGTAGATCAATCCCATTCATTTTTTCTTTATCTATAGCTAAACTTTGACCAACTTTTGCAGGACCGTTGCACATATCCTCAATTTTGTTGCTTTTTATATTTCGAATACTTCTCATAATATCAGTTCCAACTATGGGTTGAACAGCTCGAATGAGAACTGCTTCTGGTTCGCCTTAAAGGCCAGCCACAACATTGAGGCAAACATTTGTAGGCATATAAATTGTGTAGATGTAGAGACTTCCACCATCAAGCCAAAAATATTTAGTTTTTTCTGTTTTTTTATCTATTTTAAATCATTATTACTGTTATATGCATGGCATGCCTTATCAAGTGGTGCTTTGTATGCTTCAGTCTCCACAATGACTGCTTTGATAATTCCTTGCTTAGTTTATCTGATAAACACTTTTCCAAGTAAACTTTTAGCAAGTGAAACCACATCCTGTCGAAAATACTTTCGATCTAATTTGTTCTCATACTTGATATCCTTTTCACTAAAATTACTTTTTTTGACTTGTAACCATTTTACAGTACCTTTATGCAATAATTTATCTTCTAATTGAGATTATTTCTCTAAGCTTTCAGGCCTTTCTCTTTTTAGTTCCATAATCAACTAATAATTATTGTTATAATTTGGACCAAATCTATTAGCGGCCAAAATATCACTCAATTATATATATATCATTTCAATATTTTTTAGCGTAACAGTTTATAACTTTTTCACTTTTGTTGACTGCTAGAACATGCTTTTGATGCTCAAATATTATCGGCGGGATTTATTAGTTTGCTTGAATTCTTTTTCTCTAAGGGTTTTGATTATCAGTATGTTGGTAATCACAATAATTTGAATGTTGATTTGGTGATATCATTTGTTTTGGAGAATTTAAGTTGGGAGATCCTAGTTTTATTTTTGATGAAGTTGGCAGTTCAGCTATTACAAGATTATTTTTTGAATTGTTGGCATTAGTATAATAAGACGATCTTTGCTGAAAGATTTCGTTTGTTTTCCAAGGAGAATAAGGATCGTCAAGGCTTGATCTTCCGCAAGGAATAATACTATATTGTTTGTGACAATTTTCACTTGGCTCCATTGGAATTTTATGATTTTAGTATAAGCTTTCATCTCTTGTGGTGGATTTACTATTGTTCTATGGTTGAGTTAATTGTCTATGGAGGGGAATCATCTCTGATAATCTTTTATGTTTATCCTCCTCATTTTCGCAAACATAAGGTAATACTTGAGAAGATTTGGTTCCATTTAATAATATTTTTATGTCCTTGTCTTCCCGTTTTGTATTTTTGAAATTCTTTAGGAATGTTGGTTTTCTCTAATTATGAAGATTAATTTAATTATTTTTAAAGTACGTTTCCATTTATGCTTCTGATTATCCATTGGAAGATAGTTATCTCAGATTAGAAATGGATTTAACCCCTTCATCTTTGTTTGCTGGCATCCTCCATGGCATTTATACTTTCTTGTGAGAGTTTTTATTCATTGGCTTAAAAAAAACATCAATAACTTTATTTTACAAGTTATTTCTTATTATCTTTTTTGTATGGCATTCGCAATTCACTATTTAATTAAATTCAGGCCTCATTTTAGTGTGATTATTGCCATTACAATAGTTTTGCTGCTCATTTTCTTCCCGCTGATATTTTTTTTATTGACTGGGTCTTCGATTAAAGGCATTAGTCCGATCGAAGCTCTTAATATTCTGTGGAGTATAAACGGTAGAGGGAAACTCTTATTGCAAAGTTTTATTTCTAGAGTGTGTAATAATGCACTTAGGCTGGAGATTAATTGATTTGTTAGCTTACTTATTTATTAAAGAAGTCATTGAAATGGAATGATCTATCATTTTTAACTATTGTCGGTTATTTAATTGTAATTAATTACCTCCCGGGGTATTCTTAGATTTGAACCACTATTGATTAAACATTTTACCTAAATAATACCTTTCTTACGCTTGGAAACAGGAGAATAAGGTTCTGTGAGTTGATTATTGAAATCAGGGTTTTATTATAATTTCTACACATCCAGAGATTCATTTAAAGTCATTTCTTTGAATTAAAATTTATATTTTTAGTTTTTTTTTAATTACTGGTTTTATTTTTTCTAGTTAAATTGAGGAGTACTCACACGTTTTTCATTTTCAATATCATTGTCATTTACATAAATAGACTCAGATGGCCCTTTGTCGCACTTACTATGCAGCAGTAACTCAAATAACTTGGCATCATCTTTCGAAATTTTCATTTAATTACAAATTTTCGGAGACTAATCATTCACAGTAACAATCATTGATTCAACCATGTTCATTTTAACTTCTGATTTTATTTCATATCTTTTTTTATGGTTTTATCTTTCCCCTTCATTTTAAAAATACTCACCAATAATTATTTCCCCCTCAACAATGGCTATCAGTAACCCATCTTAGTATTGCAAAAACATATTGTCAGAGCTTTGGTATTCAAGATCAAAAAAATCCATCAAAGCTATTATGGATTTTCGAGGATCGACTAAAAATTTATAATTTCCAGCTTTTGGTATTTTCAAATAAAATAAAATGACTCTTAAAAGGAGAGTAAAAAGTTCCACAAGAAAAGGATTGTTTTCTAACAACCACTCCGCACATTTCAAGCAATATGCGTTGAAGTTTGAAGATAACTCTTACATGTACTAAAAAAAATTAGCGGCCAGTACTTTCATTTGTAGATTATTCAGCTAAAAAGGACAATTTCTTATATAGGAGAAATCAGTTTCTTTCGAATAAAGAGTACATTTAATAGTTTTTAGGAGAAACTGTTTGTTTTAATTTTTTTTTTCAGAATCTCCTTGATCTTTTTATGTGTATAGAGTGGTCAGTAAGTGATAAGTGAGCATTCTAAATATAGCGTTTTGATTTTGCAGACCTGAAGTTCTTAAACTGTCTGTAAAACTGACCTTTTTGTGAATGGTAGTATGGATTTGAGGGCTGGCAAATGGAAAAAGTTTGCTTTGAAAATGGTGGATGTTTGTAAGTTCGTCAGAGGTCGGCAATTTGAGCATAAACTTAGATTATGACTTGATTTTGAGCAGCTAGATTTCCGTTTGTTCCATCTTTTCGAAAGAAAGAATATTCATGTTTGAGTAAATTTGTAAAATTATTGTCGATTAAATATAGATCATTCTCATCTCAAATCAATAATATCTTTTTTTCCAGAGGATTATCGTAATTCTATCCGCCTACAATAAAAATCATGTTTATCACTTTATAATTATTTCTATAACTTCTCAACTAATGCTACCCAAATTGCAGCAGAGCTCGCTGGCTAGTTCACTTAGACGCGATAATCTTGCTTCTCAAATTCAATGTATTTATTTGACTATCAAGGCGAGGATCAGCTCAAGGGGATGATCAGCAAACAAAGCAATTAAATGTACAAACCTTGGAAAAATCAATATGCACCAAAAAATCCTCATAGTCCCTTTGGAGATTTTCCAAAAGAGTATTTGCCCAAAGATAGAATCAAGGAACAAACCCACGAGCCCGTTCACTAGCTCACTCTTTCGGGATCTTTATCTAAACATACGCAAAAACACGGAAGTGGAGGCAGAACCTCCAGTACTCTCGAAAAGAAGCAGGATTTTTTAAAGCCAGTACCAAAATCAGGAGCCTTTTAAAAACGATAAGTGTCCATATCATAGTTTCGCCGGTATTATGATAGAGGAGATCTTCCCATCAAAGTGGACCATCAGAGTTCTCTTCCAAAATTAGTCTGGAAAGTTTCAGTCGAAAGTTTAGACTATCATCATTATCTCCCCATATTTTTTGATGGAGTAAGATAAAAATTTGATCCTTATCGTGCCTTCGCTATTTTGGGAACCAATGACCTTCTCGAGAAAGGAGGAAACAAAATATTACCAGTGATTCCTCAACTCATCATCCCAATCAAGAGTAATTTTAAAGTAATTTAGCTGCTCTAAATACCCGCGATCCTGATATTATCGCAACTATGCTGAAAGTAATCCAAAAACTAGTTCTTTCAGGTGAAATGATTGGATAGGCTTTAGTACCTTACTACAGACAAATCCTTCCTATCTTTAACATTTTTCGTAATAATAACACAAGTCTCGGAGATAAAATCGAATATAGTCAAAGAAAGAGATTAAATTTAGGAGATCTAATCGGATAAACACTGTAGCTTTTAGAGCAAACAGGTGGAGAGGATGCATTTATCAATATCAAATATATGATCCCTACTTATGAAAGTTGTGTCCTTAATTGAGATTAAATGATTGTCTATGACCTTTAATATCAAAGCCTTAGTCAATGTACTATTATAAGTATGAATCATTTCGAGTCTTTTAAGAAAATATGGGGGTTGCGAGTCTGGATTATTGTCTGTTTTAATATTTCAAATTGATTAAGAATCTTGTTCTATCTTTTTAAAGAAGAAAACAGTAATTTTAATATCTTGAACCTTTTTACCTTCAAATCAATAAATTTTAGAAAACTATTTTTTTTATTTTTTTTTCTGAATAAATAGTTTTTCAATGACTAAAAGACTACGACAGGTTAAAACTTTTTAGGGCAGTCAGAAATATTTGAATATATTATTTTTATATTTAATTTCATCCATAAAATGGGCAGAAGACCAGCTCGCTGCTACAGAGTTTGTAGAGGAAAACCATATCCCAAATCCAGGTACAATCGAGGTGTGCCCGATCCCAAGATCAGGATTTATGACATTGGACGCAAAAAAGCTCCAGTGGAGGACTTCCCTTTCAGTGTTCATATAGTTTCAGATGAGGTCGAACAGATTTCCTCCGAAGCTTTGGAGGCTTCCCGTATCGCCTGCAACAAATACCTGACCAAGCATGTTGGTAAGGATAACTTCCACCTTCGCTGCCGAATCCACCCATGGCACGTTCTCAGAATTAATAAGATGTTATCATGCGCTGGCGCTGATAGACTGCAGGCTGGAATGAGAGGAGCTTTTGGAAAATCATATGGTAAGGCTGCCAGAGTTAAAATCGGATCAATCTTATACTCAGTAAGAATAAAAGAGGCTGACATTAAGAAGGCCCTTTAGGCCTTCAGAAGAGCTAAAAACAAATTCCCAGGAAGCCAAAAGTTGATGGTGTCGAACAAATGGGGATTCACCAAATTGACCAGATTGGAATACATCAAGAGAAACACAGAAGGCACAATTAAAAGTGATGGTTCTGATGTGAAGGTTGTGCGCACCAAAGGCCCTCTTGTTGCTTCCCCCCTCTTTGCTTAAGCTAAACCAGAGAAGAAAAAATGATTAGCATTATTTAAATCAAACAACTAATGCAACATTGGCTTCATACAAATTTACTTGTATATTAAAATTTTGATCAACACTCATACTAAAATTTAATTACACTTAATCACACGAAAATAATAGACAATTCATCGAAAATCACTAAACCTTTTTGTTTAGCTTGAGATAAATTTCATCATAATTATGAAAAAGGGGAAACCACATTGTAAAGCATCAATATAATTGTTAACAATTATTATCCTTTCTAGCCCAGAGAAAATTAAAAACTTTATTTATTTATAAGTTTAAATCAAATTCCAAATTTAGAAAATGAGCATTAGTCTCAACAGAAAAGCCAGCAAAGGCACTTTCAGAACCACAGAAGATTTTTCAGCCAATCTTGACCAGAAAAATAATGTCATCGCATCGTTGCAGGGTGAAGTAGAAAATTTACGCCCGAATCAATAAAAATACTTTAAAGTTAAGGAGGAAATTAACAGGGCCAAGGCTAAATATGAAGACACTCGGCGTGACCATGTAAATGTAATAATATTCAGGAAACCTCACTGACAAATAACTCATAAAGATTAGAATTATCCTCTCGCAGTGTATATGAGCTCAGAGTACAGTCAGAGCGTCTGCAAGACGAATTTAGAATAAAGGCATAGGAATTAAAATAGGCAAAGTTCACTACTCAACAACTTGTAAACTATTAAAACCAAAAAGCCGATGAGGTCACCTAATTTACAATTAAGTTGCAGGAGCATAAAAACGTATCTGAGGTGCTTAAGGTGGAGGAATAGCGTACTAGATTTCAAATCGCTCAAACTCGAGAGGAGGCGGAGAAAGGAAAGCGTTAAAATGCAATGATTCGAACACAAACAGAAGGTCTCAAAGAAAAATGCTACAGAACTCAAAGCTATATGAGGAGTTTGCTGCGTGAAGAGGCTAACTTTAATGAAAATCTATCTCGTGTAGAAGATTAAAATAACAAATTAGATTCTAGTATATCGGAACTAGAAACTGTTATCTCAGTCAACAAAGGATAAATCTCTAATAAAGAAAAAGATTATCAGGAGTTAGAGTTTCGTATTGCATCAAAGGAATTATAAAAGAAGAAAATTGAAAATGAAATTCGCGAAAAGGTGAAACAGCTGTCTGCGGAGAAGGAAAAGATGAGAAGCCTCAATGAACAGTTGGAACAAAAGAGTATTTAGGCAGGGAGAATGGAAGCACAGGTGGAAGAAGCTAGCACATAAATTAACTTTATTATTGGTAAGAATAACGAGATTGTTGAAGTCAATCAACAGCTTAGCTAGGATATGAAGGTTTGCCAACGCCATCTTGAAAATGTTAGTAGGGTCAATAAATCTCTTGAATCATAGATACAGGATTTGAAAAATACCACTATTAAAACAATTTCTAAGTTACAGGGGTCTTTGAATAACTCCAACAATACAATGAATAATAGTGGTGGCAAGTTTGCAGTTACTTAGCGAGTGACTACATTCGACAGTGGAGACTTTGATCGGCGAAAGAGTAGATGATCATATAACTTCCTTATATAATTGTTGCTCATTAGAATATAAAAATAAGGTTATCATCAGCAGTAAATGTGATTTTCCTTGAAAACTGTGGTATGAAAGTATGAAAGTATAAAAATTGATATTTTATCGAGCCTTATACAAGTGTTCAAATTTAGCCCTTTCTTCTTGGTAGTAATCACATCACTAATAATGCTGTAAAAATTGAAACCAATTTATCTTTTCTTATGGTTGGTTTCGATTTGATGTGATAATTAGAATATAACAATTTGTATTTTAGTCATCATTTTTAACTATAACGATGCACGAGGTCATAGAAATATACGAGGCAAATCCCAACGTACGGGGAATTAACTTAGAGATGAAGTACGTTATTAACAACACAGGAACATCAAGGATATCACTCCGATGGTGGTATTGCTATCCAAGTTTAAATGCCTGCAGGAGATATCTCTACATGGGAACAAAATTAGTTACTTACCGCTCCTAGATAGCTTGAAACAGCTGCGTTCACTAGACATATCCAATAATCCGATCAAAGTAATTAACTGTCAACATTAGATTGATGGTCTTCTCTTGGATAAATTATATCAAATTTCTAAACTTGAATAACTCAGCATTACTGCTACGAAGGATGAGTGCAACGCCATTATATAAACTTTACCCAATTTGCGTATTCTAAATCACGAACCTATTGCCCGTCAGACTGTTGCCCGTCAATCATTAAAAGAAGAGTTAGAGGGGATGTACAATAAATTAGAGGAGGAGATGAAAAAAATAAAAGAAACCTATAACAAACTTGCATCAACTCTATAAGATGTGAGCAAAGAGAGCAATATTAGTAAAGATGAGTAATTTAATTTTCTCTACAAGGATGTTCAGGAAGAAATGAGTTATTTCTACTCAGGGCTACAAGATCGATTGTCGAGAGAGGGAGTATTTGCTTACTGCAAGAACAAACTCACCACGGTTATGGATAACTTGCTACTGCGAGCATTAGACGAGGTCGGCAATGACTCAGTAGTCAAGATATACGAATAAGTAACAAAGATGAAGAATTAAAACTTTGACTTGCTTCTAAAGATTATCTTCAATACTTCTTATGAGAAGTACATTAATGAAAAGGTTGAATAGCCTACTAATCGCATTCGCAAAGAGGCTTTATATCAAAATTAGATTTTTCGTCTTAAGAAATAGACCTTAGAACAAAAGAAGTAGCACAAACAAATACAGGAACTGATACAAAAGTAAAATAATTTAATCTAAAAGATACAAACTCCTCATAAACTTCCGATTAACCCACACTCCTTTTCTAAATCTCCATCAGCTACAAATCTATCCAAAAAAAGTCCCAATAGTAAATCTTTAACTAAAATTCAAACTGCTAAGGGGTTACTCAATCGGAGCCCAAGCATCCAAAAAACAACACCATTGAAAAGATAAGCAAGCAGAAGCGGTTCAACTGCTCGTTTACCGACACCTGGTAGCAGAATATGCTCTCTGCAACAGTTGTAGGAGCTAATCCATTAAATAATGATCTAGAAGAGTAAGTATAACGAACGAAATCTACAAAAAGGAGAGGCTTATGAGACAGCTGAAGAATTTATTTTTACATTCTTTTCTCGCAGATATGGACTGAAGGATATGGCTTTGGATTGGTCACTCTCAGTCATTAAAGCTATCGAAGTGTATTGCAAACAATCAATTTAAGTCGAAGTATTTGGTAAGATCCTCAAGGGCCAGCTTTACTAAGAGTACTACGACGAATGTGTTTTGTTTGGGAAGCAAATTCAGCGATCATGCCAAGAATCACGACAGGAAAAGAGTGTTGGAGAAAATCAATTTAAGCGTATTTTTTATTACTACTTTTCTTATGAGAATCAATAGACCTTAGAGAAGATATTAGCAAGTTTTCACTTTCCCATAGATGTGAAGAAGATGACCTATTTTCTTCAGAGCTACAAATTGGCTTTCTAAGAAAAGCACCTCAAAAAATTTATCGAGGCTTTCGCAAGATTTGATGCTGATGAAGACAGTGCATTGACAGCTTAGGAATGTAAAGAGTTATTCACAAAGTTAATAAATGAGAACGAATAGCTTTCTGAGAACTAAAAAATATAGCATAAAGATTTATTGAAGAGTCAGCTGTCTGGACGACGTAAGAACAAGTTCATCTTTTCGGAGGTGTTTCAGTTTGTTCATAAGATCATATGAATCTATTGAGTGTTTTTGGCACTAATCAATGCATATTTATGATTGCATTAAATTGACATTACATATAAATATTTAAATGCTGATCAAGAACATTGAAGTAGTGGATAACTGGCGTGAGGCCAAACAGAAGATATATTCAATCATTCGTCAGCTCAATGCTTCCTTTGAACCCTTCGCTCCTATCTATCTCTTTATTGTTAATATTGCAACCCTCTTCCCAAATTGCTCTGTCCTATTCAAAGACTCTGATCCCTTCCCTTCGACTATATCGCAAAGTACAATATTTTTAACTTAGTTTTTCGTATCTTTCTGTTGACTAACTTGACAGCCACTTTTGGCATTAATTAACAGATCATCGCTGCCATTGTAATTGTTTTTGCTTTGATGATAGTAGTCTTAACGGTGGTGCATCTGGTATTTACACAAGTATTTACATTTTGCACCAAGCTTCTATCTCTTTTGTTAAAGCTTGGACAGTTCCTTTTGGTGCCTTTGGTGGATTACGGCGCTCACTGCTATTCTCAAATTTCCAACTCAACTTCCTCAATTCCTATAATGGTGCTATCAGGGATAGTATTAGTACTGTTATCTATGTCAGTAAAGGTTCTGGCGGTCTATCTAAAGTTCAATATTAGAGTCATGCGTAAAAAAAATCTATTTTGGAATTTAGACAACGACTTACATCTCTATGGAATGATTTATCTAATCTTTAAGGCTGTCTTTCTCTCCTTAAATGGAGTTACAATATCTATTTGTTTTCTAAGTTTAGTGGCATGGTATTTCCACCAAAAAATGCCCGGAAGCAGCATTAACCACTCTTCTAGAGTTATTGAATATAGTCCATACAATTACATAGCTGCTGCAGACCTCGGAGTAATGCTTTCTCTAATCTCCTAAAATCAATTCTTTGGGCTTAATATATGGGTTTTCGCCGTAGGTTCAGTGGTAATATATTGCATTGTGGAATTATACTTATCGAGTAAAGGAAAGCTGTATATTCCAATTTGCAGCTCAGCTCCAGAATAGTTCTATAATTTTTACTACTAATTTCGAGAAGAGTTTAAAAGTGAAGATATAAGCTCGGTGATGTCAAAGAAGAACTATAGCAGTGTGCACCAGTTGCATCGAATTCATTGCCCAAAAGACAAGTGCTAACTCCCTCCACCAAATGCTGTAGAAGATGAAGAAGCTATCTAGGCTGCAATTACATCATTGATTACCAGACATAAACAAGAAAATTTAAATAACAGACTCATTTTCGAGCTATGGAATCTATAACTTGGAAGAAAATGTGAAGTGGAACACCTAGTCTAAAAACCGTTAACCATGAAGCAGGACTTTATACTTCATTGCATTGAGAATTTGACTCGAGATAGTGAGGTGACAATTAGAACCAGCGAATCTAACAAAGGTGCAGTTTCCAAAGTGTTCTATGATCTTATCTTTGAGATATCTTCTGATTACTCGTTGTTTTATGAGTAATTGGCCAGGACACATCCTAAGGTCGATGCAGTAGTGCGGCTGGGTATAGGAATTCGTAAGAAGGTAGGTAAGCTAAAAGCTGCTTACTCAGAGCTATTGCGTTCAAGGCTTATCAATTTCAAAATGATTTAACTCTACCTGTAGTTCTTCACAAGTTTTGTCAAAGAGGATGTACTGGACAGAGACAGTGTGGCAAGATTGATGAAAGTACAGCAGCATATGCACTTCTAAGATATCGCTGAGAATTTTTTACCTACCTTTACTGTATATCCTGATACTGGCAATATATAGAATGCCAATAGTGAAGCCCAAAAGTTTTTAAAAAGCACTCGATTCGAACTCAAGTATCGAAATGTAACTGACATTTTGCTGCCATCTGTTAATGTAGAAGAGTTAAAGATCTTGCTGGGAAAGGAAGCAGATTAATATGACGATGAACCAGTCTACTCATTCTTTAAAAAATCAGATAAGGAGTATGGGTGCGGTACTTTAAAATTGAGTGAGCGATACGTTAAGCAAAAGAAACTATTAGTATTGCAGATTTCAAGATAACCCTTCTCTGATCTAAAGTGCATGATGTTGGTGAACGAACAATTCGAGATGTAGCTCATATCAAGGGAGCATGCTAAGATTAAGGCTGCTCAATATCGCAATAATCCACTCACTTTAGCTTGGAGGGACTTGTTCATTAAGTATATCAAGTAGAGCAAAGACAAACTGCTCAAAACCAAAATGGCCAAGATAAGCACTGACTACAAAGGATGTATACTCATCGTCAAGAAATTGGGCAGCCTTAAGGAGAATACTCACATCTTTTTAGCTCAGCTCATCATTGCAAATGAAAGTGCAAAAGACCGCAAGGAATCTATTCTTCAAAATAGACGCAGCTTTCAGAATGCAAGACTACATAGCCACTTTTAATTCCAATACAACGAGGATCAACATTAGGGAAAAGCCAGCATATATGGCTACAAGCAGGACATCCGCCCAAAAAAGACCAATGCCCAAACTCGTACAATAGATCGATTTGAAAACAATCAACAAACTGCACAGGCTAGCGGAATTGATTCTGGAATGATCTTGGGAAAGGACATAAAAACTTATCGTCTGTATGATGGATAACTTTACAATGTGGATTTATAGGACCGCTAGGCTTACAACTAGATTTTCGCTGAACATTTTAGCGAATCGAAGAAGAAGGAAGTGAGTGAGCAAAGCTCATTAGAGTGTTACATATTCCTTGGGGTAATTCTACTAGGAGTAGCGTTGATGGCCTTTTCTATCGCATTGATCATCCAGTTTCAGAGCAGCTCCCAGTTGGTCCAAACAGATTATATTCAGCGCCAAAATATCCAAAGTTTTAACATCGATTTCCAGCGACTCCTAACCCTCCTCAGAGACTAAGCATCAGGATTGATTACTAATTTTCCACAAATTGTTGTCAATACCGAGATCCAGTAGTCATATGGTCGCATTCAGTAATTAAAAAATTCTACTCTTTTCGACAACACTGAATATAGCATAAATTTTCAAAACCTGACAATGACTGGGACACTATCGGAGCTAGTAGATGTGATTTTGGCACATGTCACCGAAATCATTGACAGTGGTGACCTAAGTATCGTCTAGGATATTCATCAAACCTGTATTGGACAACTTAACGACATGATTGAATCAGCTCAGGATAATGTGGTCAGTAACATCAACACCTAAATTTCAGGACTGACTATGCTGAAGGATGCGCTCTTATACTCATCTATAGGATTGGTGTTGCTGATTTACTTCCTGATGATACTCTACTGCGTGAAGTCCAACTTCAAGGCCAAAGACAAATTATCTGACTTGATGTATATTTCCGATTCCGAAGCCAAGTTACTCCAATAGAATGCATAAAAAATGAAATATGCAGTCGAAATGGCAAGAAAAAACTTCGATGTTGACACTCAAAATCTGCTTAACAACTCCACAGATTTTAAGAAACGTAAAAATCCTAAGGAAGCAATTCTCAGTCGATAAATTGTATACACAATTGGGGTAATCACAGTGGTGGGCTTCCTTATTCATATTGTCTGCCTTTTTGTTTTCTCTTTTGTCTTCGCTAGTCAGATTTCTAACTTCTAAACCATCATCGATCAAGGTGAATACGTTACTTCAGTATTTCCAGCAAGCTGCCAGTTGGCTAATGAGATTGATCATTTAGGTCAATTAGATCCTGAGAAACTCAATAGTATCCGTAATAGCTTAAGCTCAATATAACACAATATGGACGGGCTCTTATTTTCTCCTAGCCTTAACTCATTCATAAATACTCTCTATTTTTAAAACTCATGCCAGCAGCAGCTTCAAATGTTTAACTATCCTTTAGTTAACTGCAGTAACACATGTCCGACTTTCACCATCACGAACCCCTTCTAAATTGGACTTGCACTCTATTTCAATAGACAAAACTACTACATGTCCAACAATCTGACTGAGAATTTCGCTGATACAGGAGTATTTTCAAATGAGTTTGCTCGGGTTTATACTAATTTAACTATTCTGATACAGGGAGAGGGGACAAACATGCTGCAGTAAACTTTTGTCCTCGTGGCCTTGCTCAATGGGCTAATCATTTTGATCGATTGCAGTTATATCCTGGCTTTTGTCATCATCTATCAATATTTCCGCAACCAGTTCCAACAAATAAAGGAAATTCTCTTCTTTTTTAGCACCAAACTTAAGGCGAAAACCAAAGGAGGAGACAGTGATGATGAAGAGGAGGATGAACCACTCAGTGAAGATCAATCATAGGAAGCCGTTCTCGTAAAAGAGGAAAGGTCAGCAAACAAGCGTCGGCGCACCACCATTGAGAAAAAGATAGATGGAAGCAATTGATTTTAATGGTCGTGTTTTTACCAACACCGATAAATTTATTATCTGACTATATTAGAATATTGTCATTTATATCATTTTAAATGCAGCAGAGTTCGTTTTTTGTGAGAACGGTACGGCCAAATAGGGCTACCATCCAAGAACCACCACGTACAACGCTGCTGCTTGATCCACCAAGGGTTGAGTTCTATAACTACCCCTCTACCAAGATAAGTCTCGCAAAAGTGGTCTTAAAAAATTAATCACGTTTTCCTAAAAAAATTTCGATAACACAGCCGAGCAAACATTATTTTGAGGTCAAGTACGCACAAAAGGAAATACCAGGCAGAGAGCAAATCGAAATATTTGTCGGGTTTAACCCTCAGAGGGAAAAGGGGAATATGGAGGACGAGTTTATCATCAGAATTGAAGGCTAAGGCACCTAGCTGCACGTCCCTATTTATTGTCAATATCGTACTGAATTATCCACAAAATTCTCATCTAGCAAGCAGCTCCTTCCCAGCAAAGAATTAGATCTAAGGCCAGCGTCAAAAGAGCCTCTTAAGCTCAATTTAAAGACTAGAATGTCTCGAATCAATATCAGAAATCCTTCAATCAGCAGGGGCATCTTATAGTAGGCTCAAGCAATTTATATTCGTGAAACAGTAGTAGAGTAGTTCTAAATTCGTTTCAAGCGCATAAGTGAGTATGTTCGTGAAAAATATGTCAAAAATGAGGTTTACTTGGGCGAGATTCAACTGTCCTCGTCAAAGGAATTATCCATTAAAGAATATACTTCAGTGATCGAAAAGGCAGACCTGCAAAGACTGTTTGAATAGGTACGAGGTCGTAATTAAGTACAATATTGCGAAGAGGGTCCATCTGTCAAGCTATTTGATAATGCAGCTCTTAGCTGGGATCCAACAAGAAATACTCCTACTTTAACTTTCTAGTGGGGACTGCGCAAGCTGCACGAGGAAGTACGCAAATATGTAGTATCATTACGGTTTGAAAAAATTCAGAATAGTTTGCGTATTTACCAGGAATATCAACAAAAATAAACACGCCAGAATAAGCGGTTAAAGGTTGAATAATATTTGGAATATTTAAACTGCCGCCTTGATGATAACTCTTTTTTCATTGACTATTAGCTGGAATTTGATAAAGACACACTCAAAGGGACGCACCTGCCAACAACCAATGATAGTCGCTTCATTGATTATCAGTTCTAAATAACGCAGCGCATTGGCTTTGACAATTGGTTACCAATGAATGTCATAACTCACCATCATCAAGAGCTATATCAACTTGATGATATTGATCTTCCTCTTAATTTTGTTTATATGCCCCCTGGACCCACACAAGGACGCAAGGGTGCGCCTCAGGAACTCACTTTTAAGCAACCTCCCCTCGAATGCATATAATAGATATAGGCCCTAAATTAATTAGTTTAAGACTGGGGACAACAACAAAAAAGAAGTGCAATTTAAAAGAAAGAAAATCGTTTATATTTCTAGTGTGAGAATGTTCTTGGTATTGAGCAAGATTAATTACTATCATCAGACTAAGATTGGCTGAGTTTAAGTCCTTTAAGCCATGAACGCTGGCCTTGGAGAATTTGAAAATGAAGTTAAACTTTACTACTATGATATTTTATACTTTCTTATTACTGAAGTAAATATTTTACAACCATAAATTAATAAGATATGAAATTAGGACACGCGAAAGGAATAGCATCAATCATTTGTCTCCTTTTGTTTATATTTATTTAAATTCAATCGCAGGACTCCCCACCAGTCGAGTAAGTACCCGTTCCTCCAGCCTTTATTTTGGAATTCAAAGTGTCTATCAACGATAAATTCTCCAACGCCAGAAATATATCTCTTTCGGCGAATTAAAACTCAATCGCTAACTATTCCTTCAATCTTTCTTCAATTAGCTTTAATAAAAACGTTACTTTCGTAACTAAACTTTTTGCTTGGTATAATAATGATTGGGTTTTTCGGCAAAGCCAAACTTTGAGTAAATGGATAATTATATAGAAATTACTGACCTTTATACGGATTAACGCTTGACAAATCATTTGCTGCTAAAATTGCTGAAGTTCAATAGCAGAAAGTACGAGAAGTAACTATACGAATCAAGAAAAGCTTGCATCCTACGAAATGCCAGCTTGTTAGTCAGCTACGACCCCTAATCATCACTATTAGTCTCCCGACTTGAAGATCCTTCCCTGTTTATTGATTCTTAACAATGCATGCCATTACTACAGGGAGACAAGAATCCACAAACAGCTTAAATCAAGATTATGTTCAAAGCTATCGAAAGAACAGATCTATTCATTGATTTTAAGAATCATCTTGTGGGGCTAAACGAAATTTCTGCTAAGCTGAAAAAATAAAAGCTAGTAGTGTCGTCAAAGCCAGTTCCACAAGATATGTCTGAACCTCTTCATTTGTGGAAACTTATCGTTCAAAATGCGAAAACTCTCCAAACGCAAGTAAAAAAAGTAAACTAAAAGATGAAGATTATTTCTTAAAAAGGGTACAGAAATTTAATTGCTTCCTCAATACGTCCAATTAATTTTGAATAGGATCTTCAACCTCTTTTTTAAATTGCCAAGTCAAATAATATCTCAAATATTACCTTAGTCGACTCTTTACTCCCAGCATATTAGTTTACTTATCATCAAACTCACTTTTTGGATACAATAGCATATCTTCAGAAAGCCATTCGACGCCATTTGAATTGCTGGAATTTTGATTGGGTAAAAATGGCAGAAAAGTATGCTGAGGTCGGATATTGGGGTTCTTTGATCGTCGGCGCTTTTTGGATTTTGCTCGATATTATTGCGTATAAAAACATTAATAAAAATATCGGCATATCTCAATCTTTTGGATTTTTCCTCAACACTTGGCTCTTGATACAAATTGTGCACCAATCTATTTGGATTGGGTCTCTAATTGACCCAATAGCTGGTTTGGTTTGCTTCCTCTTACTATTAATTTTTCATTATATGGCTATCAATAAAATGTAAAAACTTTTTACCTCTAAAAAACACTCTTTTTCTTCTCTCGATCGTGCACTGACTAAATGCATGTTTAATACACTAATAATAGCGATTATGGCTAGTATTTGCATACATATATGGGTCATTAGCGATATTCGAAGCTATTAACTGCTGCTGTGGACATTTAGCCAACTAGAGGAGCTGCTGGCCTAGTATTATTATTGCTTAATTCTTATTCCTCAAATTATTGTCAATTGGAAACTCAAAAACGCTGCCTCGACCTCAATAGCGCGATTATTAATATTCTTCGTAATCTGTTTCCGAGATAACTATTGGCTTCTGATTGATGGAGAATGCCACTGGTCATTAATTTTACTTTATTTGAAAGAAGGTAATTGTTCTCTTATTCAGAAATTTTATTACTCATTATTATCCTTCAGAAAATTATCTACAAAAATACAAATATTATCCCTTTCGAAGACGAAAATGAGCTAATTTAAAAATAAAAATAATCCATTGATTCAGAATCACATAAACTATCACCTGAGCTCAAGGAAAAATAACAATGATTGTGATCATCAAAATCAGCTTGCTTCATTCATATAAAACAATTACATTATAATATTAAGCAGATTATTAGCAAACTATCAACATTTGGTTCTTAATGGCTCATCTTAAAAGAGTTCATCGGGAATTTATCTTTCAATTGGTTTTAATTGGACCTTCCTGAGTTATGGTCTTCTTTGAAGTCGCCTCCTCGAAAGTTAATTGCCTTATGCAAACAAAGGCATTTATTCACCAAAAGGATAACTGAATTATCTACAGTGCTAAAGCTCATTGGATCTTTATCTTGACTTTCTATAAACTTCCTTACTCTAGAAAGGATCTAAGTCAAAATCACCTTTATTTAATTTTGCTTTGTTTTGCTGAAAGTATTGGCTCTTTGTGTCCCTTTAAACTCTAAAATTCCTGACATATTGATCTTATTCGACATTAATTTCCTCTTAGTCCTCATATCTTGGTGCTTATCGCCTTTACCTTGCAGTCTTGGCGATCATCTGTTTTTGTCTGCCAACCCTATCTTTTTGATTGTAGATAGCTTTAACTTTTTGAGTTTCCACAAGTTATCTTTGACCCTGTATTCCCAATCGAGATAAGTTTAAAGATTTATTTTCCCTAATCTATCTTTCAGGAATGATTCGAGATGATTTTAGGTATTCATCCAATTGCTTCTGTGTCTGCAAAAACCAATTAGGTGAAAACTGGTAGTGATTAAATAATGATCTATTGCCCATATTTACTCTAGCTCTGTATTTGAGGGCATTATCGCCAATTTATTTATTAGGCAATTGCGGTTCGCATTTACTGGAGCATGAATTTAAAAGCTTGATCTGCTCAGTGCGTATTGGTTACGCAATTACTTCTGAAGGATTTACTTATTGTAAATTTGTATTTTGTGGGGGATTATTTACTTTCTAAATATTCAAAGGACAAACGGGTACTATGCGGTCTTGCCTCTCTTTCCTAAGTGAATGTAGAAAGTCTACAAAGCGTTAATTACTTTTGTTTATTAAAGATTCTCTTTGATTAATTTTATTGTCTTCAATCATATTATTATTATTGAATTATCTTATGATTGAATTTTGCAGATAGAATGCAGAAAAGCATGCCAAGGTTATTAATTAAAATTAAAATATTAAATTAGCAAATTATTTATATTTATGTGATGAATATCAAATATGACAGATGATTAAAGGAGATTCACATTTTTAGCTACTATTTTTACAATAATTAAGTCCGTAGCCAACAATAAACTTGTCAATAAATGGCGTCAAAATTGTTGCAAAATAATAATTTGACCCGCCTATATTAAAATACAAAAGCATCAATAAAATAATAATCTATAATCTTTATTGCAGCTAAATTTAAATCAATAGTTATCCATATTCAACTTTCGATTGTTCAATTTTTATATATATTATATCTAATTTAATAATAACTCTTTGAAGTTATTTCTTCAGTTAAAAATAATCAACTGCATATCTATCTTATTTTATCTTTCATGATTTCGATGAAATGCCATCTGCAATTAAATAAACTCTTCAAATTATTAGCCAATTGACTTTATTCTGCTTTTATTAAATCTAACTTTGTTTTACCGCCATAATCTTTAGTAAAAACTGTCACCAATAGTAATTACAGCGAACAAAGCAACAAATGTTTTAATAAAACTCTTTGTAGAATTTGGTTTATTGATGAAATAGATATTATTATTTGAAAGCCAGAGCAAACCGTGTTAAATTCATATTATCACTTTCACTTTTCCTTTTAATTTTGTAGACTTAAATTCTTATTCTAATAATTTGAAACATATTTTTCTTGCATAAAATAAAATTTTAGCTATACCTTTAGTGAATGATTTGATTGCTATCAAAATGACTTGTTAAATAATTTATTAGAAAAAATTCAAATATTAGTTGTAATTATTATTTAAAATTAAATACTTGTTATGGGAAATACCGAAGAGGGATAGCTGAGGAAGTATATTGAAATCACCCTTGAAAGCATATTGCCCAAATTCAGAGTTGAAAGCTTTGAATCTTACCTAGCTAATCTTTAGCAGTCAAGGGATCTAAAGATATTTATAGATGATCTTTACAATAACATGGCTGTTCTCCGACTCAAAAGCGCTGATATTTTACAATTATTAAAAAAGATAGGCTCGAATCCTTCTATCAAAGAAGGTTTTGGATACAATTATTTTGCTTTATGGCTTTAATTTTTGCTGATTGACGAAATCAACATCCAGAACAGAATTAGCAGATAAGAAATATAAAAACTTTCTAAATCAAGAAACAAAGATCAGTTGGAAGCCCTTCAAGATATTTGCTATGCTTGTGGTTCAAGCGCGACTGAATAGGAAATCAGAAAAATTTTAGAGGAAATTCAAGAGGATCAGTTATTTAAGGAAATGATCTAAGTTAAAGAGTAGGTTAAAATCCATGATCTAAAAGAAAGCAAATTAAAATGGGGAAAAAAATCAAATCTTTCTGATTTAAACTCCAAGCAAAGATCAAGTGTGTTTTTAATCATCTTAGACAAAATATTCCAAAGAATAGGTGCAGTCAATAAAATACAAGATTTTTAAGAAACTTTAAAAAAAATAGCTGACCTAATCAATGACATCTTATTGAGGACTTACAGTACTGAAAGGGAAGTCTTGAACTGCCATCTCAACTCAGCTATCTTCAACCAACTTGGAATTTAAATTAAAACAAATAATTGCATTGTCCATGAGCAAACAACCGATGTAATTAAGTAAAGGTTTTAGAATTTTCAAAAGTTTTTCTACTTTCAAAAATCATTAATATCATTTGACCATCAATAACTAAAAATTGTGGATATATTGGACAAAATGAAAAGTTTGCTTCGCGATGGAATGAAAAACCTGTGGTATTGGCCAACATACGATAAAAAATCTTTCATTGTCTTCATTATAGAGAAAAGCGTTTAGATGGAACAAATAGACAGTCTGGTTTAAATTTTTAATACTCATACTCCAAATATGACTGCTCACATTTTTGATATTAATGAGCGAGAGTTCCTAGAGTAAATTTTAACTCAAACACCCAAATAAGTCAGTTTGGCTAAAGTCATTAAATGTCTATAAAAATATGCCAAAAATCAAAATATTGATCTAGAAAAAGAGCTTAAAAGCGGACGAACTTATAGAGAATTATTACAATCTAAAGGACTTCCTTTTTCTCATATTTAGAACTGGTCTGAAATTGTACCAGTGAGCAAGGAGGATTATTTTTATATTTACTGCTACAAGACCAAGAAGAGACAACAACTCTATATTAATCTTGAGCATAGAGATGAGCTTTTTGATAAATGCAAGGATCTTAAATTTCATTAATCTGTTGCTTTTACCTCCAAAGGATATAGTTTAGACTGCGCACTCACTGATAAGATGACAATAGGAAATTATCAGTCTGGAAAGCTAAATCCTCAATTCCGCTACAGATCAAATGTCGAGTTTAATGGCATTCTCAATTATGGAAATTTGCGCAAATTTTAGCATTTAGTAAAGGAGTTTAAGTGGATGATCCTCTTAAGTGAAAAGTGGGAATAAATTAAATTTGATGCTAAAGAAAACGAGCACATCACCGAATAAATTATGAGGAATATTAAAGGTTAAGAAAAAATATTTAAAATGCGTTTAGGCACTGGAATATTAGTTGAAATTAATTTATAAACCATGACGATTAATGAATTAATCAACTCTTCAAAATCACCCAATTAGTCTTCCATGATGAAGCATCGATACGGTTATCTAATCTATTTTCTAGCATATAAGGCAAAGAATAATTCATTAATCATGCCTGATTTAAGTGATGATGAACTAGAAAGTCCAATTTAAACTGGAAAGGAATCTTAATCGTAATAAACTCTCCCATAATATGAAAAATAACAAACTTTAGATAAAACTTTTTAATTTTTAGGGGTATTTTGGCCATACTTTCAGGTCGACCATTATGATTTTACGATTGATAAAAATGAGAATGTGCTTGCATCAACTAAAACAATACATTACTTTCAAAATTGGTTTGACATAGAATTATATTCTCTCATGGATTAACATGTAATGGAAAAAGGGAAGAAAATATTTATTAGTAAACAATATTTTAAACTCAGTAAAAAATTGTATCCT
>Ga0302185_10000913_pt1 | contig 21606 bp, 19 predicted proteins | sample II_Bog_E1_1_FD_200231 | JGI IMG/M metagenome (GOLD analysis project Ga0302185, IMG submission 200231) | Peat permafrost microbial communities from Stordalen Mire near Abisko, Sweden - II_Bog_E1_2 | ecosystem: Environmental > Terrestrial > Soil > Wetlands > Peat | place: Sweden: Abisko... | reverse complement strand
GCTATTCTGCAACCGCTAAGTGGTGATATATCAGCCAAAGGCGCTGCCCGCAGACAACCGGCAAAATCAGCGGCTATGGAGGCCAATTATCACACCGTGCCCTACTCGCCTTTATTGATAGGTGGCATACCCGATACCGCTAATAAAAAAGTAAATTATGGCATTGAATTGCCCGGATTGCTGAGCTTTTTGGTTTATGATGATTTTAAAACGCCCGTAAAAGGACTGGATCAGATCCCCCAACAATACCAGCCAAACGTGCCGGTTACACATTATGCGTTTCAGCTAATGGTTGCTATAGGAATGTTTTTATTGCTGATAGGTCTCATTTACTTTTTTGCCTTATGGAAGAAAAGAGACTGGCTCACAAAAGACTGGTTCTTTAAATTATTTGTAATAGCCACACCACTTGGTTTTATAGCAGTTGAGGCTGGCTGGACAGTTACTGAAGTAGGCCGCCAGCCATGGATAATACAAGGTGTAATGCTCACCAGCCAGGCGGTTACCCCTATGCCCGGCATACAATATTCATTTTACCTGTTCACCTTTATATATTTTACGCTGAGTGTTGCGGTGGTGTTTTTATTGAGCAGGCAAATTAAAATGGTTCCGGAATTGTACGATCGTTAAAAAACTGAATATATGCTGTATGTAGTTATTGGCTTTTTATTTTTTGCTGTTGTTTTCTACTTCTTACTAGGTGGTGCCGATTTTGGCGCGGGTATCATAGAGCTCTTTACTTCCGATGGTAACAAATCGCGCACTCGCCGTACCAGCTACCAGGCTATAGGCCCTATTTGGGAGGCCAACCACATGTGGCTCATCATAGCTATTGTTATATTGTTTGTAGGTTTCCCGGTTATTTACAGCCAGATCTGTACTTACCTGCATATTCCACTGTTAATTATGCTGTTGGGAATAACTGCCCGCGGTACAGCCTTCTCGTTCCGCAATTATGACGCGGTTAAGGATGAACGCACGCAGGCGCTTTACAACCATATATTTGTTTATTCCAGCTTTATAACACCTTTGTTTTTGGGTATTACAGCCGGAAGCGTTATTTCAAGGCAGATTGATCCTGCTGCTGATAACTTTTTAACCGCCTTTGTATTTAGCTGGCTCAACTGGTTTTCGGTAGCAGTGGGATTCTTTACCGTTGCGTTATGCGGTTTCCTGGCGGCGATATACCTCATCGGCGAAGCCAAAGAACAATTTGATGTTAAACGCTTCACCAAAAAGGCAGTGATCATGAATGCTGTGGCTGTTGGCTTTGGTGGCTTGGTTTTCTTAGCCGCCGAGGTTGAAAACGTACACCTGGCACACTGGATCTTCGGCAACCCGGTTAGTTTAACAGCAGTTATAGCAGCATCATTATCCTTAGTGTTGCTTTGGTATTTATTAAGAATAGGAAAAACCAAGATCATCAGGATATTGGCTGGTTTCCAGGTGACCATGATACTCGTATCCGTAGGTTACAGGCACTTCCCCAATGTGATGATGGTAAAGGGCGGCAACAACCTCTCGCTACTTACCAACCATGCACCCGCAGCAACAATTAATGATTTGGGATGGGCGCTTTTAGTAGGAAGTTTGTTCATATTGCCTGCATTAGGCTATCTGTATTATAGTTTTCAAAAAAAGAAGGACGCATAAAAATCATCCCATGATAGATATCCTACAGCAGCAATATAAACTCATCCAAAGTTCAAGAAATGTAGTATTGAACTTTATTGAAACAGAAGTTGGTGAAACGTTGAATACACCTGTTGATGCTTTTGAAGGGAGCACTATACGCTATTTATTGGTACACGTTTCCAATTGCTACTTGCAATGGATGTACAATTTTGCCATGGGTAACAAACTTGAACTTTTTAACGACGAAGAGTTTAAAACCATTGCTGGCATAAGTTCTCTTTATGCTGATACCGATGACCTGGTGAAAAACTTTCTGGAAAAGTTTGCAGACCGCCTGGATGAGCCCATTACCAATACGCTCTCGCGCAACCGTATAATCACCGCCACCACGCTTACAGTATTTACCCATGTAACTACCCATGAGTTCCATCATAAAGGCCAGGTGATGACCATGTGCCGCTTGCTGGGTTACCCGCCGCCGGATACTGATATTATCCGCACTTAAATCACGGCTTCAATAAGCCAGCCATTCTGCAACGAAAAATATCGCACGCAAATCAAGTTACATTTCAACTTAATTTACACTATCAGTTATAAAGTATTTCTTAAAAATACAATCATTTTCCTTCGGTTTAGTCACCTATTAATAATATCTTTGTCGCGTTAACTAACATCCTAAATCTCCTGGTGAAACCGAAAAGACTTTTATTGTTTTATAATTTGTCTTATTATTGTGCTAAAAATATGACAAACAAATTGCACCATCGGCTGTTTGTGATGTGATTTTCTCCCATATGAAATATTTAAAACTTCTATTTTTTTCTGCTTTAGTCACACTATTTTGCCTGAGCACAAAGCCCGTTTCAGCTCAAGGTTCATCTCAGAATATATCAAGTATAAATGTTAACGATTTGTCTGACGCGCAGGTTCAGCAAATGGTGCAACAGGCACATGCTTCTGGCTTAAGCGACAGTCAAATTGTGCAGCAGGCACAGGACAAAGGCATGTCAGCTGATCAAGCCCAGTTATTGCAAAAACGTATAGCGGCTTTAAGAAACTCATCTACAAATAACGCTGATACCACAAACCAATCAGGCCGTTCGTTAAACTACAAAACCGCCGACTCAAACCTGCAAAACCGATATACAAATCAGGCAGATACTACACCAAGAATTTTCGGTGCCGACCTGTTCAGAAACAACAACTTAACTTTTGAACCAAATTTAAATCTGGCAACGCCCGTAAACTATATAGTTGGCCCCAGCGATCAGCTAAACATAAACGTTTATGGAAATTCATTAGCTAACTGGAAACTAAATGTATCACCCGAAGGAAACATCAATATCCCGGGCATAGGCATAGTAAACGTTGCAGGCAAAACTATTGAACAAGCTACCGCGCTTATAAAAAGCAAGCTTACTGCCAACAACTATGCCGTAGGCCATGGTACTAACGTGCAGGTTAGCTTAGGTAATATAAGGAGTATTAAGGTGATATTGGTTGGCGAAGTGCAAAAACCGGGGTCATATACATTACCATCGTTAGCAACAGTATTTAATGCGTTATATGCTGCAGGTGGGCCCAATAAAAATGGTTCATTCCGCCAGATCGAAGTTATCAGGAATAACCGTATCATCAGGCGATTAGACGTTTACGACTTTTTGGTTAAAGGTGAGCAAAAAGATAATATTGGCCTGCAGGATCAGGATATTATCCGCATCCCTACTTATCGTGTGCGCGTTCAAATGACGGGCGAGATTAAAACTCCTGCCCTATTCGAAGTTCTGCCAGGCGAAACATTACAGGATGTAATAGGCTTTGCAGGTGGCTTTACTGACCAGGCTTACACTGCATTAATTAAGGTTTCACAAATTAGCGATCAGCAACGCAGGATAACCGATATCACTGAGGCCGACTATAAAAACTACGTTCCGCTACGGGGCGATATTTATACGGTTGACCGTATATTGAACCGTTTTGAAAACCGCGTTACTATAAATGGTGCAGTTTTCAGGCCCGGCCAATATGAATTGCAAAAAGGCTTAACATTAATGCAATTGATACAAAAAGCCTCGGGTATAAAAGAGGACGCCTTTACAGGCCTGGGTACAATCACAAGGTTAAACCCTGATAACACCACCGGGATCATATCCTTTAATTTAAAAGACCTTATTAACAAAGCCGCTGCTGATATCCCGTTACAGCGCGAGGATATGATAAACATATCCTCTATTTTTGATCTTCGTGATAAATATACCGTTACTATAAAAGGCGCGGTACGTAAAGGCGGTACCTTTGCTTATGCAGATAGCATTAGTGTTGAGGACCTGATTATTAAGGCCGGCGGCTTTGCAGAAGGTGCAAGCCCTAAACGTATTGAAGTAGCACGCCGTGTAAGTGATAGCGACCCTAATTCAAAAAATAGCTTAGTATCACAAGTATTCCAGGTAGATGTTAACGCGCAACTGGATAAGGAACTGGTAAACTTCAGGCTAAAACCATACGATATTGTATCAGTATACAGCCTGCCAGGTTATGAAACACAAAGAACAGTTAAGGTTGATGGTGAAGTATTATACCCCGGCTATTATGTTATAAAGAACAAAAACGAAAAAATATCTGATATAATAGCCCGTGCAGGTGGTTTATCAGCATCTGCTGATGTGGATGGCGGTACGCTTAAACGCAGTAATACAGCCATACTGGGCGTCGACAAAAACAAAACAGATACAGCAGAATTGGCCAGGGAAAGAACAGCGCGCTTAGCTCGCTTGCAAAAGACATACAAAGACTCGACAAAAACTGCGGAGGATACCACCACTCAGAGAAATAATTTTGTTGGCATCGACCTGAAGAAAATTCTGGAACAGCCGGGCAGTAATATTGATTTATTGGTTGAAGATGGTGATGAGATAAGGATACCAAAACAACAACAGATAGTGAGGGTTAATGGCGAAGTGTTGTACCCAAGCGCTGTTGTTTTTGAAAATGGCAAATCATTTTCAGATTATGTTTCAAATGCAGGCGGGTTTTCGCCCGAAGCATTAAAACGCAGTGCCTATATAGTATATGCCAATGGAACTGTAAAAGGAACAAAGAAGTTTTTATTTTGGAACAACCATCCGGCTGTAAAACCAGGAAGTGAAATATACGTACCTAAAAAGCCTGAACCTAAAGGTGATACCGCTGGGAAAATAATAGGATATACGACAGCCCTGGCATCGATAGGCGCTATAATCCTGGGTATTTTAAGCCTGAATAAATAATTCCCGTAGTATTTAGTACACTGATTTTATGAACCCAAATACAACAGAAAATACAAGTGGCGCCGCTGATGAGATATCAATAAATGATGTCATAACAAAAATGCGTTCGGGAGTAAAATATCTAAAAAGCAAATGGCTGGTTATAGCGATAGTTGCCTTATTGGGTGGCGTTTTGGGATTAGCATACGCTATTTTTAAAAAGCCACTTTATATAGCCAGCTGCAACTTTGTTCTTGACGAAGAAAGTAAAGGAGGCGGTTTAAGCCAGTATGCCGGCCTGGCATCATTAGCGGGTATTGACCTTGGCGGCAGCGGTGGCACCAGTGGGCTGTTTGAAGGTGATAATATTATTGAATTATACAAATCGCGCTTAATGATTGAAAAAGCTTTACTATCAGAGGGTGATTTCAATAATAAAAAAGAGTTACTGATTGACAGATATATCGACTTTAATAAACTTCGCAACAACTGGGCCAAAGAAAGCGATCTAAGTAATATCACATTCAATGGCGATCCCAATAAATTTAATCGAAAACAGGACAGTATAATTAATAACATCATTATAACATTTAATAAAAAAGTATTAAGCGTTAGCCGTCCGGATAAAAAATTAAGCATAATAAATGTAGAAGTATCATCAACCGATGAATTGTTTGCAAAACAATTTACAGATGTATTGGTACAAACTGTAAATAACTTTTACATACAAACCAAAACTAAAAAAGCCAGTCAAAATGTACAGGTATTACAAAAGCAGGCTGATAGCGTGCGTTTAGTTTTAAACTCATCTATATCAGGCGTTGCATCTGCAATTGATGCCTCTCCAAACGCAAATCCATTATTGGTTTCATTAAAAGTTCCTTCACAAAAAAAACAGATAGATGTGCAGTCAAGTAGCGCTATTTATACCGAGGTTGTAAAAAACCTGGAGGTATCAAAAATGATATTAAGGCAGGAAACTCCTTTGATACAGGTAATTGACGCACCTATATTTCCTTTAACAGTAAATCGTACAAGCAAATTAATTGCTACTATGATGGGGATACTATTAGGCATGCTTGTTGCCACAATATATTTGATATCAAAAAAGATTTTCGTCGGGTTAAATAACTTATAATATTGACTATAAATAATTCAATTTTACTTTTTTTAATAATAACTTAACTATTCATTAGCAACAAACCATTAACTAATGAAAACCTATAAAAACATATGAAAGTAGTATTACTTGCTGGTGGCTTAGGCACCCGCCTTTCTGAAGAAACAGTTGTAAAACCTAAACCAATGGTTGAAATTGGTGGTATGCCAATTTTATGGCATATAATGAAAATATATTCATCATACGGATTCAACGAATTTATAATATGCCTTGGCTATAAAGGATACGTTATAAAAGAATTTTTTTCTAATTATTTTTTGCATAGGTCGGATGTAACCATTGACTTAAAAAACAATTCAGTAGAAGTACATGATTCCCAGGCTGAACCTTGGAAAATAACATTAGTGGATACCGGAAATGAATCAATGACAGGAGGAAGAATTAAACGCATTCAACCTTATGTTAATAATGAAACTTTTATGCTCACTTATGGTGATGGCGTAGGTACTATCGATATTAAAAAACTTACCGAGTACCATAAGCAACATGGGAAGATTTGTACGGTAACCTCAGTACAACCGCAAGGTCGTTTTGGCGCGTTAAATATACTTAGTGATTCAACTGTTCATTCTTTTTTTGAAAAACCTAAAGGTGACGGTTCATGGATAAATGGAGGCTATTTTGTTTGTGAACCTCAGATTTTTGATTACATTAAAGACGGTGACAGCACTGTTTGGGAGCAAGGCCCAATGGAGGCAATTGCTCAAAATGGACAAATGAGCGCCTTTAAGCACACAGGCTTTTGGCGCCCGATGGATACGTTAAAAGATAAACATGATCTAAACGATATGTGGAAAGAGAATAAAGCACCGTGGAAAGTATGGTAGGTATGTTAGAAAAACTAAAAGAAAGTTATAATGGCAAAAAAGTTTTTTTAACCGGCCATACCGGTTTTAAAGGATCCTGGCTGCTTAAAATACTTCATATGCTTGGTGCCGAAGTTATGGGGTATTCTTTGGAGCCCGACAACGACAAAAATTTATATAATCTTATTAATGGAGATAAACTATGTGATTCTGTTATTGCCGATTTACGGGATTCCGAAACACTCAAAAAGGCAATAACCGCATTTCAACCCGACTTTGTATTTCATTTAGCCGCGCAGCCCCTGGTTCGCTTATCATATGAAATACCGGCAGAAACCTTTGCTGTAAATGCCATTGGTACAGCCCACTTGTTAGACGGTGTAAGGCTGCTTCAAAAAGCATGCTCTGTTGTATTAATTACAACTGATAAGGTATATCATAATTATGAGTGGTTGTATCCGTACCGTGAAAACGACCGGCTGGGTGGCTATGATCCATACAGTGCCAGTAAGGCCTGCGCCGAGTTGGTTATTGATTCATATCGTAATTCATTCTTTAATATAAAAGCATTCTCATCACATCAAAAAGCTATTGCAGTGGGGCGTGCCGGCAATGTAATTGGAGGTGGCGACTGGGCAAAAGACAGATTAATACCTGATATTGTAAAGGCATTATCAACAAATCAAAAAATTGAAATACGTAATCCAAACTCGGTAAGGCCATGGCAACACGTATTAGAGCCTTTGTTAGGCTACCTGATGCTTGGGGTTAAATTAAGCCAGGAACCTGAAAAATATAGTGATGCTTATAATTTTGGGCCGTTATTAACAGATGCATTGCCGGTAATAGAAATGGTTAATCTTGCAATAAAAAATTGGGGAAGTGGAGAATTTTTCATCAATCAGGTTACAAACCAACCTCATGAAGCTGGTTTATTAAAATTAGATATAAGTAAAGCCATAACAAACCTCAACTGGCAGCCCAAATTTAATGCACAACAAGCCCTATCATACACTATAAATTGGTATAAAGACTATTTTGATGATTCTACTAATATTGAATTTATTACCGAAAAGCAGATCATATCGTTTATTAATGAATAAGCGGGAATTGATGCCTCATTTGTCATACGCTTTCACTTGCTTGCTTTGCACAATATAATACATAATCAATTAGAATAATAAATTAGAGGGTGATAGCTTCAAGACCAAAAAAATTAAAACATATCAAAATATAATTGCTCAAACTGGCCCAAATAAGCTGTTAGTATGAGTGATTAGGCAGACGGGGGGATTTTTTAAGTGAAGTATTACACTAAGGTTGAAGGTGATTATTTAAGGAGAGATTATTTTTATTATTAATATATGCATATTTCTGTAATAGGTACAAATGGCTTACTATCCAGCCAAATCGCCGCTGCTTGTGATGATCAATCATTCAAATTAAGCATGTACGGCAGAACCGAACCTAAATCTAAAAATTATTCAGATTTTCATAAAGTAGATCTGTTGAATGATCAATTAAACTATGAGGAAATAAAACAATCTGATGTTATTATTTATGCCGCAGGTGCCGGAATTCAATATTTTTTAAAAGATAATGCACACGCAATTTATCATTTAAACGTTACTGTCCCTGTTCAGATCTGCTATAATTTAAAACAGATTAATTATAAAGGCACATTCATCTCATTTGGATCGTATTCAGAAATAGGTGAAATGACAAATAATAGATTATTTACAGAGGAAGATGTATTACAATCTCAATTTGCAGCCCCTAATGATTATACCGTATCAAAAAGGATGTTATCCAGATTTTTTAGTTCGTTTAATGCACCATTTACCTTTTTGCATTTCATTTTACCTACAATATACGGAGAAAACGAATCAAACCATCGTTTAATTCCATATACATTAAAGTCAATATATAAAAATACAGAACTAAATTTAACATCAGGCGAGCAGATCAGGCAATACATATATATAAATGATGCAGTTGATATTTTATTCCGTTCAATAAAAGTAAACTTGCCAAGTGGAATTTATAATATTACGGGGGTTGAAGATCTATCAGTTAAAGAATTAGTTACGATGCTTTTTGCTTTAAATGGCAAAGCGCTACCTGAAGGTATATTTGGTAAAGCCGAACGGGCTGATGTTGGTATGAAAGTGCTCAGACTAAATGGTGAAAAGCTCCAGAAATACATTGGCATTACACCAGCAAGTAAGATTTCAGAAATTTACAATAAATATAACGTTGAATAAAATATTGAACGCAGAAGATGTGGGAAGAACGAGGTTACTACTTAAATGAAGATGGATTACCGCCTTTGCCGACAAACGTTTTGCTCCTACTGATGCCTAATACTGACTTTTTAAAACCAATTTATAGCATAGTTATTGGCAGTTTATGCCTAAAACTATGCACAACTAATAGTAATGAAGATTAGCACAATTAAAAATCCGTTAATAAGTATTTGTATTCCAACATATAACAGATGTGAAAAAGTATGCAAGCTTGTTACTAATATTTTGAAATATGAAGGAGAAGAAATAGAGGTTATAGTATTAGACAATTGCTCAACAGACGATACTGAAACGTTACTATCTGAAATTAACGACCCCCGTTTTTACTTCTACAAAAACGATGAAAATATTGGCGGTCAGCTGAATCAGCTTAAAGTAATAACTTTGGCTAAAGCGAAGTTTGCATTCTTTTGTTTAGACAAAGACTTTTTAGATCACAACATGATTAAAGAATTAATTAATCATGTATATGCCAATACGGGTGTTGCATTTGGGCATTGTTCATTAAACTTAAAAATGCGTGGCAATAACATCCTTTATAATAAAGGCCTTTCGTCCATTATCAACATGGCGTATCTGTCGCAGCATCCAACAGGTCTTTTTTATGAAGCTGATACCTATAAAAACCTTGATATTTTAAAACAAATTTTTGAAGAAAAGAAGCACTTTCCATTCTACCCGGATTTAATGAATGCGGCAATGGCCATGACAGGTAAGTCATTACTAATTAACTTGCCGGCTTTTTATACTGAAAGTAAGGACGATTGCAGGACTACTCCATCCTTTACTTATAATGAGAGCAATGCTTATTTTTCACCTGCCCGAAGATTAATTGAATTTGATATTTACCTCCAAAATGTATTAAAATTAGGTTTATCAAAATCAGAATTAACTGAAGTAATTAACAAACTATATAATAATGGATTGATGGCTTCAACATTTGGATATAAGTATGTTATGGCCGATTATGACGTATGTGCCCATCATGGAATGCATACACGTAAAGTTGGTATGAATGAATTATGGAAAACGAGTTTTTCCTTTTCATCACACTTTATGAAACAAAAGTTACCAATAAGCCAATTGGCAAAACTTATTATTGTTAGTTACGGGCACCTTAAAATTTTAGTAAAATCAGTTTTATTAAAATAAGCAAATGTTAAATACGGAAAATAATATATTACTTTCAATATGTATACCCACACGCGGTCGTAATGAGATTTTGAAAAATACTTTAACCAGTATTTTCAACTCTGATGTAGCCAGGTTTGTTTATGAGGTAGTTATATATGATAGTTCTGATGACGATAACAGTGCGGATATATTAAAAGCTTTTCCATATAATAACCTTACCTATAAAAGAGGAGAAAATAAAGGTTTTTTAAATCTGATACAAGCCTTAAAAATGGGGAAAGGGCAGTTTTTAAAACTGCAGAATGATTATTGTAAATTTAATAAAGATGGGCTGCGGGATATGATTAACTTAATCAGGATGTCATTAACAAATAAACCTTTATTATTCTTTCCAAACAAAAGCTTAAAAAAAATTCAGGTTAAGGAATGCCCTACGTTTGATAATTTTTTATATAACGTTACTTTTTATAGTTCATGGAGCTCGGCATTTGGTATTTGGAAAAACGATTTTGAACAATTACAAGATACCAACATCAATCCGATGTTCCCGCATACCTCATTACTTTTTGCTTTAACTAATAAACAATCATATTTGATTGACAACAATGAGCTTTTTGATACACAGGAAGTTAATAAAAAAGGCGGTTATGATTTATTTGAAACATTCGCGGTTATATATCTGCAAATGCTTGAAGATTGCTTAAATAAAAAACAAATAACAGCAGCAACTTTTAAGCACATCAAGTATGATATGCTTAAAAACTTTTTTAGTCTATGGTATTGTAATACAAAAATTTTAAAAAACCAATATACCTTCACGTCAGCACAAATTAAAACATCAATGAATGTATATTATTCTAACCTTTATTACTACAGTATGTTCCCTTTGGCTTATGCGCACGCATTAAAACAAGCATTAAAAAATTGGATTAAAAAGTAGTTGAAAGGAATTATATATTAATATGGAAGAAGGCAAAGAATCTTATAAACAGATATTTAAATCAACAAGTATTGTTGGCGGTTCACAAATTATAAACATAATTATTGGAATTGTTAGAACCAAAATAATTGCCATTCTGTTAGGACCTGGCGGTGTTGGTATAGCTGGAATTTTTCAAACGATAGTTGACTTAGTTAGAAATGCTACTGGCTTTGGTATCAATTTTAGCGGAGTGAAAAATGTGGCTGAAAATAATACTGACCCCCAAAAGGTAGCCAGAACTATATTGATATTAAGGCGCTGGGAATTTGGTACCGGCTTAGTAGGCACCTTAGTTATTATTATTTTGTGCCGTGTTTTCAGCATTTATTCATTTGGCAATTCGTCATATACTATAAGTATAGCAGTTATGTCAGTAATATTGGTAATCAATGCTGTATCAGCCGGTCAGTTAGCTATTTTACAAGGGTTAAGGCGGATTGGAGAAATGGCCAAAGCTACTCTTTTAGGATCTGTATTGGGTACCATTGTTTCTTTACCCTTGTTTTATTGGTTGGGTACCGCCGGAATTATTCCTGCAATGATCCTAACCGCATTAGGGTCTTTATTAATATCATGGATATTTGCCAAGAAAATAATTACTGAAAATGTTAATATTACCCTTCCTCAAACTTTTACTGAAGGATTGGGAATGGCCAAGCTCGGCTTTTTTATAGTGGTTAATGGTTTTGTAGCCACTGCATCAATGTATGTTATACGAAGCTTGATCAGAACCCACTTAGGGATAGATTCTGTTGGTTATTTTCAATCCGTATGGACAATATCCACCCTTTATATCAGCATTTTACTAAATGCAATGCTGGCTGATTATTTTCCAAGATTGAGTATGATTCAGAACGATAATACTGCAAGTAATAAACTGATTAACGAACAGCTGGAAATGACACTTTTGGTGGGTGCACCAATGTTTATAATAATGCTGACATTTGCTTCATTAGCGATACATATTTTATATACATCATCATTTACTTCAGCCATACCTGTGTTAAAATGGCAAATGATGGCATCATTTTTCACTTTGATCAGTTGGCCGTTAGGTGTTCTTTATCTTTCAAAAAATAAAGGCTGGTACGCTATAATTAGTGAAACTATAAGGCAGGGAGTATATATTGCATTTGTTTTTGCTTGTTGGAAGTATTGGGGATTTAATGTATTAGGGATTGGCTTTTTAGTTGCAAATTTTGTAAACGTTATTTTTGTGATCTTCAGCGTAAGGCGTATCTCTTCTTTTAAATTTACATCTATAAACATAAAGTATATATTTTTCTTAGGCAGTGCATTATTATTAGTACTCTATAGTTCACTGCTCCTTAAAGGAATCCTTCAATATGCTGTAAACGGCATTGTATTACTTCTTATTTCTGCTTTTTGTTTATATCGGTTAGATAAATTGCTTGACATTAAGAGCCTGGCAACACGTAGGTTATCGAAAAAAAATAAATGATGATATTTATCTTTTTTAAAATATCTCAACCGTTCTATATGCATTAAAGTTCAAAGCACAACAAATGAAAAAAATCATAAAAGAAACCTTTGCATATGTTGGCAGAATATTGTCATTTATATATCCCTATACGCTTTACCGCAAATACATTAAAGTAAAAAACTTAATATTTAGCGGATATATAAAAGGTCAATTTAAAAGCGTTGGTTCAAACTTCAGCATTCAACCTGCTATATATTTAACCGGAAGTAAGCATATAACAATAGGTCATAACTTCACTGCTTTACCAGGGTTATGGTTAGATGCCTATGATAACTATATGGATGAAACCTTTAGGCCCGAAATTATAATTGGTGATAATGTTATTTTTAATATAAATTGTCATATAGGCTGTATAAACAGCGTAAAAATAGGCAATAACGTACTCGTTGCCAGTAAAGTGTACATTACTGATCATTACCATGGCGATACAATAAATAATTGCAGCGGTAGCCCTGTACTAAGGCCTTTAATATCCAAGGGGCCTGTTTATATTGCAGATAATGTATGGATAGGAGAATCAGTAGTAATATTGCCTAATGTTACAATTGGCAAAAACTCTATAATTGGGGCAAACTCAGTCGTCACAAAAAGTTTTCCGGCAAATTCGGTAATTGCGGGTATTCCGGCAAAACTCATTAAAATTATTAATAATAATGAATAATATAATTTTCACAATTGTTGCAAAAAACTATATAGGATTAGCTAACGTTCTGGCTAAGTCAATTTTCGAGGTGAATGACAATATTGATTTTTATGTTTTTATTGCTGATGAGCCGGATCAGGAAATCACAAGTGATTTTCAGGGAGTAAGCTATAAAGTGGCTAAGGAAACGTTAAATATTGACGAAGATAAATGGCAGGAACTTTCATTTAAATACGATCTGACTGAATTCTGTACTTCTATTAAACCAGCTTGCTTTAATTATTTAATGGATAATAATCCTGATGCGAAAATAATTTATTTTGATCCGGATATAGCGGTGTATAATTCATTAAACCCGATTTTTGATGAACTGGAAAATAATTTTTTAATTTTAACTCCACACATTACCACTATCGAGAACTATTATTCAGGCGAAGCACTGGAAAACGATTTTTTAGGCGCAGGCATATACAATTTGGGCTTTTTAGCTTTAAGAAATTGTAAGGAAGCTTTAACCGTTATAGAATGGTGGCATCAACGCCTTTTAAAACAATGCTTTATAGATAAGTTTGATTCGATTTTTACAGATCAGAAGTGGATGAATTTTGTAAGCTGTTTTTTTGATAAAGGCGTTTTAATTTCAAGAGATCTGGGCAGAAACATTGCCCCATGGAATTATTTTGAAAGGAAAGTAAGTGTTGAAGACGGTATCTTTTATGTTCAAAACAGGATAAATAATTCAAATAAAACAAAACTCCTTTTCGCACATTTTTCAGGGCTGGATTATAAAAATCTTTCGATACAAAAAAATAAAAACGTTCCCGATTTAAGATATCAGGATTACACAGATTTGGAAGATATGTACCAGTTTTACAAGGTGCGTTTAGAGGTTGGAGAGATAAAAAAATATTTCCCGCTTATATACAGTTATAATAGCTATACTAATGGTAAGCCAATAATAAGCATACATAGGAGACTGTACAGGCGGCTGATAGAAATGGAAACGGTGCCTAATCCATTTGATAGTAACAATATATTCTACAAAACTCTTACTAAAAGCAACTTGCTGGTCAACAGCGATGCGTCGTCAGTTGACAAGCAAAATCATCTGAGTATTGATAAATTCGATAAAAAAATTGTTCTTTTAAATCACATTATTATAAGACTTGAAAAAATAATAGGCTTCAAAAACTATATATTATTGTCAAAACTATTAATCAGGTATTTTAAACCAGAAAATCAACTGTTTTTATACGATAAAAAATATTTCAGGAATAGCTTCAGAAAATAACATAACAATTAAGACCTGCTAATAAAGTTTCATAACAAAAAGATAAAACGCAAAATTTACTGTTACAATAGATTATATATAATATGCTATTAATTTTCATTTTCTTGTGCATATTATCAACAGACTATATGTCAAAGTCCATTGATGCTTACATCAATATTAATCACTGATGAGAGTATCGAATTCTTAAATCATGGAAAATAGCATAACATTAAAAAAGACTAAACGTTTTTCTATTAGAGAAATCATTTATGGTTGTTTCTTTATTTTTATTCCATTTTCTCAGGCATTAACAATTAATATCCCATTCCCTTTAAAAATTTCAGAGATCTTTTTATTCATCATTATTCTGTACGAAACATGTACACATAACATAATAAATTGGAACTTAAATAAACGACTTACTATTACAGTAGTATTATTTATAACAATTACATTTATTTCAGTATTAATTAATGCGTTTTATCATTATACATATGATCTAACATTAAGTCTTACGCGCGTTAATTCATTTGTTGATTCGATTCTGAAATTTTTTTATATAGTATTGTCTTTTATAACGCTGTATGCTACGCGATACGTTTTGATAAAAAAACCAGCATTAATCAATTATTTTTTTTGGGGCGCTATTATTTCATCTGGCTATGCCTGGTACCTATTTATTTCCGGCTTTTTAAAATTACCTGTTTTTTTATTTCCGGGTATGGATGCTAACATCCAAACCTATGATATTGGATTTGGCAGTGTTATACGATGTAGTACCTTTAAAGAAGGAAATTATATGGGATTCTACCTATTAGTTTCTGGAATTACAGCAATATTATATCATCGCACAAAACTTGCCTTCTTATTTTTTATAACAATTATTACTACATTTTCAACCACTGCAATATTTTGCTCTCTTTTGTTTTTCCTAATTTATTTATCTATTAAGTATAAGCAATACAAATTAAAATTATTCGGTTTGCTTATAGCAGTAATAATTATTATAGGTTTACTTATGGAATTTAGTCCTGGATTCAGAACGATTTTTTATAATAAAGTTTTTGGAGACAAAGATTCAGTAGAAAATACAAATGATATTTATTCAAAAACAGATAGGTTAAATACAGCATTAATCGCTTTAGAAATAACAAGAGATAGTCCTTTTTTTGGAGTGGGACCTGCGAATTTTGGCCTTCATTACAATCATTATAATACACTTCCTGGTTTTGATGATTTTGAAACCAAAAGAATTCCAAATAATATTTATGTTGAAGTTTTATCAGAATATGGCGGTTTGGCATTTATATTCTTTATTTGTTTTTTATATTATGTGTTTAAATACGGTAGAAGCAAATCGAATGACGTACTTGTAGGTGGTTTAATTGCCTCTTATATTTACTTTTTTGCCTTCCCTACATTTACTATGCTATTTATTTGGGTGTTTATAGGTATTGTATTGGCATAACTTCACCTTCATTTAACTATTAATTGCTAAATCAATGATTGTAATCAATGCCCGTTTCCTAACCCAAAAATTAACAGGGGTACAACGTTTTGCAATCGAAATAAGTAAATTGCTTAAAGCTAAAATTCCATCCATTCAGTTTATAGCTCCTGCTAATATTATACATACCGATCTGGCTAAGTCACTCGATGTAAAAATTATTGGCAAGCATACCGGCGTATTTTGGGAACAATATGATCTTCCCGTTTATTTATACCAGCACAAAAAGCCGTTGCTTATAAATCTTTGCAATGTGGCTCCCCTGCTTTATAACCATCAGATAATCACTATCCATGATGTTGCTTTTTTAGTAAACCCCAGCTGGTTTAATAAAAAGTTTGTTGCGTTTTATAAATTCCTGATCCCTAGAATTGCTAAAAGATCAGAACTGATATTTACAGTGAGTAATTTCTCGAAACAGGAGATCATTAAATACCTGAATATCGATAATGATAAGATAAAAGTTGTTTACAACGGAATTTCTGAATTACCCGAAGGGCAACTTAAACGAAACGAATTTGGAAAATATGTGTTAGTTGTAGGATCTATCGATCAGAGAAAAAACATACATAGGCTATTGAAGGCATTCAACACCATAAAAGATAAGAGCCTGAAACTTTTAATAGCCGGAGACGTAAGCGCCATATTTAATAATAAAAATAACGAGACGTTAAAAAACAATGAACAAATAACCTTTCTGGGGCGGGTTGATGATATTACACTCAGAGCATTGTATTCAAACGCGCTAATTTTTGTTTACCCTAGTTTATATGAAGGTTTTGGCATCCCTCCATTGGAAGCTATGTATTATAATTGCCCAACAATCGTATCTGATATAGATAGTTTAAAAGAAGTATGTGGTGAGGCAAGCTTGTTTGTAGACCCTTATAGTTCAGATGATATTGCACAAAAAATTGAATTATTGGCAAATGATGAACCTTTAAGGACCGAGCTGATCAAAAAAGGCTCTGAAAACATAAAAAGATACAGTTGGGAAAAATCGGCTGCTATTTTTGCAGATGTTATTAATAAATTAAACCAAAACTAATTGAAAGTTGCACTAATACAAGATTGGCTTACCGTAATAGGGGGCTCAGAATACGTTTTTAAAGAGATCGCATCATTATATCCCGATGCTGATATATATACCCTTGTTGCCCGTGATGAAACCATTAAAAGCCTCGGCCTGGAAAATCATAAGGTAACTACATCGTTTATACAAAATCTACCTTTCGCCAAAACAAAGTACCGTAACTATCTCCCGCTTTTCCCATTAGCTGTTGAACAGTTTGATCTTTCTTCCTATGATCTGATCATATCATCATCACATGCAGTTGCAAAAGGAGTTTTAACGCACGCAGGCCAGGTACATGTATGTTATTGCCATTCACCTATGCGCTATGCCTGGGATCTCTATCACCAGTATATAAAAGAATCGGGGCTTAACAGCGGGATCAAAGGCTTTTTTGCCAAAGTGGTATTACACAGGATAAGGCAATGGGACATAGCCAGCACAAACCGGGTTGATTATTTTATATCAAACTCAAACTATATAGGCAGGCGCATAAAAAAAGTTTATAACCGCGATAGCGTAACTATATATCCAAATGTTGCTGTTCAGAATTTTGAGGTAAGCCTTGAGCGTGAAGATTTTTATTTTACCTGTTCTCGCATGGTGCCGTACAAAAAAATTGATGTAATAGTTGAAGCTTTTAATCAGATGCCTGATAAAAAATTAATAGTTATTGGAGATGGCCCTGATTTTAAAAAAATAAAGAAAATAGCCGGCGATAATATTATTTTAATGGGATACCAGCCGTTTGAAATTTTAAAACAGCATCTGTCAAAAGCGAAAGCATTTGTATTTGCCGCTGAAGAAGATTTTGGAATTATACCAGTTGAAGCACAGGCTTGCGGAACACCGGTAATTGCTTATGGAAAAGGTGGTGTAACGGAAACTGTTATACAAAACAAGACAGGTGTTTATTTTAACAAACAATCTCCCGGATCAATTGTTGAAGCAGTTAATTTATTTGAAAAAAATTCTGAAAAATATGATCATGCTGAAATTGCAAAGCATGCATCCCGGTTTTCAACACAAAGATTTAAAACCGAGATATTTAATTATTTGGAAATAATATCCAGTAAAATATAATACAACAATTAGGAATTTTTTGGCGTTAATATTGTTACAAACAATATTGAGTTATACATTCAAATGCGTATACTCATAATAAAAGTATATTTATTTAATATTTTTTGTATTTTTGCCCCTATACACCTATGCCTGTACGTTATTCTAAACATTTACCGCCAAGTATTTTTATAGCTGATTTGTTACTGCTAAATATAGCATTATACATATCGCATTTGGCTACTTTTCATAATATTTTACCACAAAACGAATCGTTGCTTTTTCTTTTAGTGGCAAATGTAGCCTGGGTTATTGCTTCGTTAACCACAAAAAGCTTTGAGATAAAGCGCCCACTGTTTTTAAAAGAAAACATTCATGTTTTTCTTGTTTCATTAATTTATCATTTACTATTAATATTCAGCGCAATATATTTCTTAAAAATTGATAATATATCAAGAAAAGAAGTAACCATCGCTTATCTTATCTTTCCGATACTTGTAATTCTCACCAGGTCTGTTTTATTCATATCGCTTGATTATTATCGTAAACATGGATATAACCTGCGTAAAATAATGATCCTGGGTGATAAAAACGTTGCTGTAAGATTGGCGAAATCTTTTTCGCAACATCCGGAATATGGATATGATCTTACAAATTTTATTGCAGAAAATGAGCTTCTAAAAATAACAGATGACGAGCTTCTAAATAAAATCCTGGCAGGTAAACCGGATGAGATCTTCATCTGTTTCAAGCAAATGAATGATAAGCTTTTAAAAATGCTTATCCAAATTGGCGAAGAGCATTCAATCAAAATAAAAGTAGTGCCGGATATGATGCTGAATAGCAACTATGCCGAATTAGTTACCTATGATACATTCCCTGTATTACACATCAGTGCACAGTCTTCTATTGATTTAAAGATCAGGGTATTAAAACGCACTTTCGATATAATTTTTTCTTCGGTTTTGATGGCTACAGGTCTTCCTGTGTTTGGTTTGCTATACATTATCACCAAAACCACATCAAAAGGGCCCGCTTTTTATAAGCAGGAAAGAATAGGCAGGAACGGTAAACCATTTTACATATATAAATTCAGGAGCATGTATGTTGATGCCGAAAAATTCGGCCCTCAACTTTCAAAAGATAATGACCCGCGAATAACAAAATGGGGAATTGTTATCAGGAAAACCCGCCTTGATGAATTACCGCAATTTTGGAATGTATTAAAAGGAGAAATGTCTGTTGTTGGGCCACGCCCTGAAAGGCAATATTTTATAGATAAAATTGTTGAAAAGAACCCTAACTATAAAAAACTATTAACCTTAAAACCAGGTATTACATCAATAGGGCAGGTTCAATACGGATATGCTGAAAATATTGATGAAATGTGCAGCCGTGTAAGATATGACCTTATCTATTTAGATAACATTAACCTGAATGCTGATATCAATATCATATACAAAACGGTGAAGGTAATGATACAAAGAAAAGGAAAATAGTAAAGTTTGGCACGGATTTGGTATTAAATCATACATGAAAGTATTAAATTTAAAAATCACCGCCCCCCTTCAAACTACCCAGAAATTGATCAGGGCTATTCTCCAAAGAGATATAGATGCATTTAAGGCTACTAACAGGCAATTTTTACGCAACAATAAAATATACAATCCGCAATACACAGGTTTAATAGCCTGATCATCATATACATCTACCTATGATTAAGCTTTCAATTTTGAAAGCTTTTTTTGTTTTAAAGAGTAGCCATCACAGATTAGTGTTGCTGGGATCGCTGGTATTTATAATGAAGTTGTTTAAGAGTTTCTGTTGAGGCATCATCTGTTGAAATACCATAACCTGATACTAGTATGCCTTTTAAGCCCGACGCTGATGCCAGTGCATAAACCGTAGCCTCATCTGCCGGATCAGAAGCGCCTTCATAACGATAAAGGTCTACTATCTCAAATTCATCTGCAGCAAATGCCTGCTCTCCTGCTTTAAGCTGGTTTTCAACTAAATTAAAATCAAGCGTATAGCCTTGCTCTTTTAACTGGCTTATAGCCTCTGTAACGGTAGCGTAATGAAATTTTTGATCCATACAGTAAAATTAAAGAATAATGCAGGCAACAACCAATAATTGGTGTCCTAAAATTATCATACAAGTGTCGTAAATAATACAGGATTATTGAACAGCAACAGGCTTTGATATATATTTCTTTATAATGGATAATAACTGATGGGGTTGGAACGGTTTTGTAATACAATCAGAAAATCCGCTGGTTATAAGATTGGTGAGCATTTCCTGATCAACCACTGATGCGGTAAATGCAATTACCGGAATTTGTGGGTACAACTTTTTCATTTCATAAATAGCAACATAACCATTCATCACAGGCATCTCCAAATCAAGCAGTATAACGTCATAAGCCGCATCCTTCTCTAATGTATCCAATGCTTCCTTACCATTAACAGCACCGGTAACCATAGCTTTATAACTGATCAGCACCTTTTTGGCTACCATCATATTTATCTGGTTATCCTCTGTTAATAAAATGCGGGTACCGGCCAAATTATCTTCGCTATCAGCATTTGCTACTAAATTTGATTTTTGCTGTGCATAATTCAGTTGAAGGTCAAAACTAAACGTACTTCCCCTGCCCCTTTCGCTGTTTAAATTAAGAGAACTGTTCATCAGGTTTAACAGGCGCATACAAATATTCAACCCCAGTCCAGTGCCGTGTAATGGTTTAGTATTCCCGTCATAAACCTGCCAAAATCCCTTGAAAATTTGCTTTTGATGTTCTTCTGCTATACCTATGCCTGTATCTTCAACACTAAAACTTACCACCATTGCCGTTTTATTGCTGCTTTGCACGGTAGCCTTTAATTTAACATAACCTTTTTCGGTAAATTTTAGGGCGTTCGAGAATAGGTTATTAAATACCTGTATTAAACGCAGGTCATCTACCATTACAAAAACATCAAGTTCAGGGCCAATTTCAGTTGTGAGCGCTATACCCTTTTCGTGGTAAAGGGATGTGAAAGGCATGCTCACATTCTGCATTAATTGCTTTAAATTCAGGCTTACAGGGTGTATTTCCAGTTTATTTGCCTCTATCTTATTAAAATCAAGTATGTTATTTATTTGCTGCAGCATATGGTCTGAGCAATATTTCAGCACTTGTATATACTCTTCCTGCTGCGCATCGCTATGGTCTTGTTTTAATAAGTTTATAACCCCTATAATACCATTTAAAGGC
>Ga0302185_10000911_pt1 | contig 21666 bp, 13 predicted proteins | sample II_Bog_E1_1_FD_200231 | JGI IMG/M metagenome (GOLD analysis project Ga0302185, IMG submission 200231) | Peat permafrost microbial communities from Stordalen Mire near Abisko, Sweden - II_Bog_E1_2 | ecosystem: Environmental > Terrestrial > Soil > Wetlands > Peat | place: Sweden: Abisko... | reverse complement strand
AACTAATCTTGCCGCCGCCTGCGTCGCCATAGGAGTTGTTCCAATTGGGCGCTGGGGTCACCTTAAATTGACTGCCAGTCTGGAAATATACGTAACCAGTATAAACTCCATTGTCTGTCGGAGATACTAAACTATCTGCAGTGGCCGGCGACCACTGTAAGTTAGAGTTAGTATTTTGGTACGAACCAGGTACGTAAACATATGAAATCAGGTTAAACGGGGTAACCGTTAAAGTCAGCACATTAGAGTAAATCGGTGTCACCTGGGCGCTAACAGAATGCATTATCCTGACTTCTACCGGGGAAGCTGTCCCCGCTTTAATGTTAAGCTTTAGCAGTAATGCATTAAACGCAGCAGTTGAGAAACCTTGAGTATACACTTTATTACTAAGGGTAACTGAATATGGCTTTTGCCAGTTGTCTCCCATGGAGTCAATTTGCAATGTATTGGTTACGGCGGCGCTAAAACCGTAATTGGCAGCAGTGAAGCTAAAGCTAATTGCTGCGGTAGTATCTGTGTAACTTGATTTTAGCAATACCAATGTAGTAGTTGACGCAGTAAGCGTACCGGCTTTTCCACCGTTCGATGTTACTACTGCGCCATCCTTTTTACAGGCCGATAGCATGAGCAACCCTATGCCGCTTAATGCTATTAGTTTACTTAGAATTCTTTTCATGTTAATTTTTTTACTTTAAATTAAAACTAATGTATAATTTATTGTGATTTTGCTTAATTAATAGCCCGGGTTTTGTTTCAAATTCGGGTTAACTTCCCTGTCCTGGTCGGGTATAGGGTAAATGTTGAGGTAGTCCGCAACACCTGTACCGCTTGCTACGCCGCCCTTAAATGGCCACAAATAGGTTGAGCTGGTAAACAAGCCATAACGGATCAAATCAGTACGGCGGAAGCCTTCCCAATACAACTCACGGGCCCTTTCATCCAGGATAAATGGCAGTGTCAAATCGCCGGCAGTAATGTTACCGGCAGTGCTGCCGCCGTAAGCGCGCGTACGGATGAGGTTGATGTAGTTAAGCGCGGTGTTTGCATCGCCGCCTGTACCGCCCCGAAGCACGGCTTCAGCATAATTTAAATAAACCTCGGCAAGGCGCATAACCGGTTCATTCACATCAGAGAAGTTGATATTCATGCCCTGTGCGCCTGTGCTGGTAACATTTCTCCATTTGTTAATGGCATAGCCATCAGTAAATGTAGTGATAGAGCTGATGGTCTCGTTTTGTCCCTGTGTCCAAAACTCTGCACGGGTGTCGGCATTGCCATTGTTAGGGAAGGTGGTATTGCCGGATGGGGGAGTGGGGAACAGGCTTACCAACGCGCTGGTGGTACGGATACCTGCCCAGCCGCCGCTGATACCAAAATTAATGGCCGGCATCGAGCCGCCTACAGCTGCGTGGGTCATAAAGGTGGTACCGCCGTAACCCTGGATGTTGTTACCGTTATACTCGATCAAAAAGATGTTTTCGCTGGTATTCAGGTTATTGTCGGCCAGGAACAGGTTATCATAATTTGGAATCAGCGAATACCCTGCTGCAATCACCTTGTTTGCATAAGTGATGGCATCGGTATAACGCGCTGTGCCGGTATAAACCTGGGCATTTAAATAAATACGTGATAATAAAGCCCAGTCGGCTCCCTGGTCGGCGCGGCCAAACTGGTTTTTCATCGGGGCCACCAACAGGGGGTCAATAGCTTTCAATTCGCCCTCGATATAGCTAAACAGCGCTGAACGGCTGATCTGCGGAGGAATAATGGAACCTACCGCATTGGCATCCGTTACAAAAGGAGGGTTAGCAAACAGGTCCATCAATACGGAATACTGGTAAGCCCTCAAAAACCTTGCTTCAGCATTGAAGTAACCGATGTTGGTTGCGTCAGCGCCGGTGATGCCATGGCTTGCCAATGCTGCCGGGGTGGTGTTGCGAATAAAATCATTTGCCAACGTGATCTGGTACATGCAACGTTCGTAAACGCCAAGCAAGATCACGTTTGACGACGACCAGCTCATCTGGTGGAAGTCGGGAACGCCGGGGTCGCCCCATGCAATCACTGCTTCGTCAGTTGGCAGTTCCTGGGCATACCAAAGCAGGCGGAAGAAATCCGAGGTTCCTTCGTCAATACCGGCTATGTCACCCTGGCCTGCCGGGCCCTCGTTACCTGTTAAGGCGAAGGCGCCATAAACTTTCGCCATCGCTTGGGTAATCCCGGTAGTGGTGCTATACACCTGCTGTGCGGTTACCTCGTAATTCGGCGTCAGAATCTTGTTATGATCGCACGACATTAGTCCGCTGGTCATTATCCCGGCGACTAATAAAATTTTGATTGAATTTCTTTTCATTACTAATTCCTTTCTGTTATAATCAGTTTATGTTATTTAACACTCATGTTTAAACCCAGGGTATAGGTTCGCGGCCTCGGGTAAAAGTTATTATCGATACCTGCGCCGCTGGTGCCTGTATAGGTCAATTCCGGATCAACACCCTTGTAATCGGTGATGATGAATGCATTATTGACGTTGAAACTAAGCTTAAGGTTGCCTACACCATTAATTATTGAGCCAAAATTATAACCCAGGTGAATATTGTCCATCCTTAAGAATGAGCCGTTCTGAATATAATAATCCGACAGGAGGTCGAGCGCACCGTTTCCGGTGAGGCCGCTGGTCAGCACATCGGACGAACCGTTGTTCAAAATACCCAGCGGGTTAAGGATGTTACGTGATATACCGGTGCTGGAAGCTACGTTGTTATAAACATAGTTGCCCAGTTCGGCACGTGCCGAAAAGCCGATATTCCATTTTTTATACCAAAAATCAGAGCTGAGGCCGAATATTTGTTTCGGATCCGGGCTTTCGTCATGTTTAAGGTCCTGGTTGTTGATCACGCCGTCGCCGTTTTGGTCAACAAAAACACCGTCGAGCGGCTTGCCGTTCGAACCATAAACCTGCTGATAAGCGTAAAAGGTGTTACGTGCATAACCCGGCTGGTCAATTTCGATATAGTTACCTGTACCGCCCGATATGCCGCCAACCGCGATACCTGCAAAGGCAGGATTGGTAATTGCGGTTAGGTTGGTGATTTTGTTATGATTGAAGCTGACGTTGAAGTTAGCATTCCAGGTGACATCTTTGGTAGCGATAATCTTTCCAACGAGAGAAAGTTCCAAACCGTCGTTTTCCATATTACCAACGTTACCTACAATCTGGTTGCTAAAGTTAGCGCCGGCAGGCTGCTCGATCGTTTCGAGCAAGTTCCTTGTTTTATTATAGTAATAGTCGATAGTACCGGTTAAGCGTTCGTTAAGAAAGCCAAAATCTAAACCGGCGTTAGTCATCGCTGATGTTTCCCAGGTCCTGCCGGGGTAGTAAGCGCCAGGGCGGTATAACTGGTAATACTGATTGCCAAAAGCATATTGGGCCTGGGCGTTGCTCAGGCTGTATTGCGAGAGATAGTCATAATCGCCAACGCCTTCCTGGTTACCGGTAATACCGTATTCAAGGCGCAGCTTAAGGTTTGACAACACCGTGTTGCCTTTCAGGAAATCCTCGTTGCTGATCCTCCAGGCCAAAGCTGCCGAAGGGAATATACCGGTACGGGTAGCCGGGGCAAACTTGGTGGAGTTGTCATCACGCACCGAAGCGGTCAGGTAGTACTTTTCGTCGTAATTGTAAATGAACCTTCCATATAAAGAGGCCATTATATTTTCATTCGTATAATAGGGATAGTTATTAACTGAACCTGGATTTATCTCTCCGTTCGAAAAAATGGTAGTGTAATACAGGCCGTTTGCTGTATAAAAATTATCGTAGCTGGTGTTTTTGAAATCCTGTATGGAGTAACCGCCAATCACGTTAAAATTGCTTTTGATGCTTTTAACATTTTTTACATAGCTTAAATATCCTTCAAACAATTCGTTTGTTTCAACCTGCAAATAGCTGCTTTGGCTGCCGCTTAATAAGTTGCCTGTAGCGGGGTCCTTGTAATCCTCGTAGTTTGAGGCCGCATTTGCCGGAATATCATCATAGCCCGAGCCATGCGACCGGTCATAGGACATATTAACGTTTGCATGCAGATCAGGGAAGAAATGCAGTTTATAATCGATGGCCAAACTTGCTATTACACGGTTAACCGAACTGCGGTTATTGTTTTGCTCCAGCAAGGAAACCGGGTTGATCGGCGCCAGCGACTTAAGGCCGTTTTGCGAGGTAGGGTCAAGCCATTGCCAGTAACCGCCAAACGGTGCAAATGACGGAGATGTTGATGTTACCGGAACGGTGGGGTTAAATTGCACCGCATCGCTGATCACGCCACCTTCATTGGCAAACCTTTGGGCAATCTGGGCGTCTTTAAAATTGAAATTGATCTTCAGGTGATCGTCCAGCAAGCTGGGGCTTAAATTAAGGCCAAGCGTGGCACGCTGAAGCGAAGTTGTTTTTAATATGCCCTCGTTGTCAGTGTACCCAACTGAAACGCGATAAGGCGTTACCCCGCCTTTACCTGAAAGGCTCAGGTTGTTGTCGGTGCTGATCGAGCTCTGGTAGATTTGCTTCTGCCAGTCGGTATTGGCCGTACCCAATTCTGCTATTTGTGCAGCATCACCGTAAGTATTTACGAAGCTGCGGAACTGGGAAGGAGAAAGTACCGGGGCTTCCTTCGGAAGTGTAGCGTCCGTAACCTGCGAACTGAAGTTCACTACAGGTTTGCCTGTTTGACCTTTTTTAGTGGTAATAATAATTACGCCGTTCGATGCCCTGTTACCGTATATGGCCGATGCTGACGCATCTTTCAGGATACTGAACGACTCAATATCATTAGGGTTGATCAAATCGAGGGGGTTGGCTGCGCCGGCAATACCGTCCGGGGCCAAAGGAACGCCGTCAATCACAATCAACGGGTCGGTACCTCCATTAACTGATGCGCCGCCGCGAATAGTTATTGTACTACCTGCGCCGGGCGCACCGCTGTTTGAGGTTATGGATACACCGGCTACTTGTATCAATTGCTCGGGCGTGGTGATGGAGCCCTGGTCAAAATCTTTTGACGTAACCGTAGCAACCGATCCTGTCAGGTCCTTGTTTTTTACCGTACCGTAACCAATTACTACCACTTCGTTAAGGGATGTGTTTTGAGGCTGCAATGCAAAGTTAACGGTAACTACGGAATTTTCTACCGTCACGGTTTTCTTTAAATTGGTATAACCTAAAAATTTTGCAGTCACTGTATAAGTGCCTGCTTTTAAATGGATGGTGTAGTTACCATTTACATCAGTGCTTGCGCCGATGGTGGTACCGTCAACACTAACGGTTGCACCGGGAACCGGCTGATTGGTGTCGTCGACAACCTTGCCCGTGATGCCGCCTGATTGCGCAAATGCCATAACCGACATCATCAGAAAGGCTAACAGAAGAGCATACTTTTTTGAGTAATTTTTTCTCATATACTTAATAGTTTGAAAATTAATTAGGGCATATTTACCCCGTTACAATTGGTTTGTTATTTTTGCTGAAACAGCATGTGACTAATTTACACTAAGGTTTAATAAATGCAAATTTTATATAAAAGATAATTTTTGGGTAGTTTGTTAAGGGTAATTTAACTTTAACGAAACAAAAAAACCATTGCTTTTTTTTACTAAATTTTTTTAAAAACCACTTTGAATTAGCATTTTATAAAGATTCGAAGAAAAATGAGTGTAAAAAATACACAATTGCTAATTTTACTTTTACTAAACCAATTTCCGGGAACGTTCCCGGAAAAATAACTGTATTTTTAACATTTTATAATGATGAAAAAAATTTTTTTCTGCGCGTTTTTGGTTTTCGGCCACTTTTTTTTGTCACACGGACAGCAAAAAATAGCGTTTAAAACAGGTAAAATCGCACCCGTCATTGTGTCAAAAGTACACTCTGATTCGCTGCCCGTTTTGCGGCTTTTTTTGGCCGGCAATTTTAACGGTTGGAACGCCGCCGATACACTATGGCAATTACGCCCGGACGGGCATGGCTCATACGCTATTAGCAAAGAATTACCAAAAGGCCCTTACCAGTTTAAAGTTACCCGCGGAAGCTGGCAGGCAGTTGAGTGTACGGCTGCCGGGAAACCGATAGATAATCGTGTCTTAACTGTCAACAGCGACACCACGTTAGTACTCGATATTGCCGCCTGGCAGGATAGTTTTGCGCCGGTTGAAAAACAGCATACCGCCAGTCCGCAGGTACATATCACTAGCGAAAAATTTGACATGCCCCAGCTTGGCCGGCAGCGCCGGGTGTGGATATACCTGCCTGCGGGTTATGCCACCTCAAAGCGCAAGTACCCGGTGATCTACATGCACGACGGGCAAAACCTGTTCGATGCCTATACCTCGGGCTATGGCGAATGGGGGATAGATGAAATACTGGATAAAATGCCGGATAAGGAAGAATCTATCATTGTTGGCATCGATCATGGCGGCGAGTACCGCATAACGGAATACGACCCATATGATTCCAAATACGGCAAGGGCAGGGGCAATGACTATGTATATTTCCTGGCAAAAACACTTAAGCCATATATCGACGGCCATTACCGCACCAAAACGGATGCCCGGCATACCACCATTGCAGGCAGCTCGATGGGCGGCCTCATTTCGATGTATGCCGTGCTGAAATATCCACAGGTGTTTGGTAACGCAGGTATTTTTTCACCTGCATTCTGGATTGCTGCACCGGATATTTATAAATATGCGCAGCAGCAAAAGCTGCCTGCTTACGCCCGGTTTTACTTTGTTTGCGGCGACGCCGAAAGCGACAGTATGGTTGCCGATATGCAAAAGATGGTGGATATCATTCGCGCAAAAGGTAAAGGGCCGGACAAAACGCCCGTTGTAATTGTAAAGGGCGCCATACACAACGAAAAGCAGTGGAATGGGGATTTCCCCGGGTTTTATGCGTGGTTGATTAAATGATTGTATGAATAAGCGTACTGCAAATCATTTTACCTCGTACCGGTAAACCTGCCTGCCAATATTCCCATCCTTATCAATGCCTTCGATAGTTACTGTATATGTTCCGGCACCGTCGGCGTTGAAGAAGTCAATTACTGCGTTACCATCTGTATCGGTTTTTATTTCAGGGTTCCAGTAAATGGTGGAGCGCAGATCGCGTTGTTTGCTGTTTAGTGCTGCGGGATTATCATATTTGGGCGAGTAAAACTGCCGTGCTTTGTAAAAGCCCATAACACTGATGGGTAACACGCCTATTGACGGTATATCTTCGGGGTCGGGGCCACGAGGTTTGGTAGTGATAACTAATACGCCATTCTCTCCGCCATCGTATATAAATGAAGCCGGAGGTTTTAACACCTCAATCGTTGAAAAGCCGTCGGTAGCGACATCATCAATTTTACCAGGATAACCATCGATAATTATCAGGAAAGGTTTGCGCGTTTCATTGTTTATCACGGACCCCCCGATGCCGTAACGTGTGCCCGGAATCATCCCAGCCAGCCGGACAGACAAAGGGCCGCCGTACAAAACATCTTTGCTGTGTATAACCTGGTCGGCAAAGCCGGCGCCAGGGATGCTTTGCCTGTTATAGTTGTCGTCGGTCTTTTTTGCTTTTATGTCTACCTGCTTCAGCATGGTTGTGTTGGCGGGCCGGTGATATAAATACTCATCATGCTGTAATTGGGCATTGGCAGCGTATATTTTTATCGTTGTATCCGCAGTTTCCGCGTTTTGATAAGTTTTTTGAATAGAAACGGCAGGATAGTTTGTTTTATCGCTGCAATACGAAATCATGGTCGAATTCTTTCCCTTTGCGTTCACGGCATTCAGTACGAAATGTGCCGTGTCGGTAAAAAAGAAACCAGTGAACTGAAATAAACCCGTATTGTCGGTTCTGGCAGTCAAAAGAGGCCCCCCGTTCCTTGAAATAAGGTTTACGGTCCCGTTTGCAATCGGCTTGCCGCCTAAACTTGTCGCTTTGCCGCTGATCGACAATGCTTCCTCCGCTTTAAAAGGACTTTGAGCTGCGGCCGAGTCGAGCATTTGTTGCCATGTGAAACTTCGGTAGCCGTGTGTCAGCATTACCAGGTCGAGATTTTTCTGCGTGATGGCCGACGTATCGGCAAAATAATAGCCGGGCTGCTCGATGTGCCCCTTCAGATCGGAAGTAAGCAGCAAGCACGACAAAATATTATCGGCATAAGCCTCCTTTTGGGGGGCCAGGTTTTCATTAATCACAGACACAGCAAAATGCCCGCCAACCGGTTCCTCTTTGCGGTTCATTACATTCACCTTTATGGTTACGCCATCCCTTTTTGAATATGCACTTTTGTCGCTCTGCAGCGCTATACTTAACTGGTCATAGTTCTGAACAAAGAATAACCTTTCGCATAACGGTTCGCCGGCGGGTGAAAACAGCGTAACCCTGGTCACGCCGGTGCGGAGTTTCCTTTTCAGTATATCCAATTTTATTACGTGACTGTCCAGCCTGCAGTTTACGGTGGTGATTTGTCCCCCCGAATAGATCAATAACGTGAAATGCCCGTCTTTATGCCGGCCAAAAAACTCTTCGTTCGCGGAAATGCTTACGGTGGCTTCCGACAAAGCGTCATTGTCAATCGCCAGGCTTATCCCTTCTGCGACAGGCTTTGGAAGTTCGATCACGTCCTGCGACCCATCCGGATAATTGACCTTTGCCGTATAGGTTTTTCCTGCTGCCGGCGTGATGTTAAAGCTGCCCATGCCCAAATGGCCCGACGAAAAGGCGGCAACCTGTTTATGGTCGCTGTCAAACACCGTACCGGTTACATCAACGCCCAGCCCATTTGGTCCGACAGCTTTAAAGGCTATTTTGGTGTTGATACCCGTAACCAGGCTGCCGCCTTCGGGTAAGAACTGAATATCCGGCTTAAGCCCTGAAATAGCCTGCTTAGCGACGCTTCCGGGCAGGTTAGCGGCTTTGACAGATGCAATGGGAATAACTTTTTCAAAAAAACCGGGTTCGGTTTCGTTACGCATCCATCGCGTGTAAGCCCTGATACGGTAATTGCCCTGCGGTAATGAATCCGGCAGCGTAAAATCGCCCCAGGCAAGGCCGCTGTCCAGGGACAGTTTGATAGACTGATCGATCTTCCCGGCCATATTGATCAGGTCGACATGCAAAACACGGCTGATCTGGCTCATTTTATGCTGTCCGCCGCCGGTGACAACGGCTTTGAAGTACATCGTATCGCCTGCCGCGTAATAAGGCTTGTCGAATTGAAGGTAAGCTTTTTCAACCGGGTGCGCTTCGAAAAATGCGGCAACATAGGCGCCAACGCTTTTCGCAGCATTGGTATCCTGGCTAAAACCCTGCACTGCATTTGCCATTACCGATAGTATCAATATTAACCGTTTCATCTTTTACCTGGTTTTTTCCTTATTTGACTGGACATTTATTGTGCCCCGTTTATAGCCTTGGTGGCCATTCATATCTGTTCCTTCAACAGTAATAGTATAAGTCGACGATTTATCAGCTGTATAAAACCAAACAGTCGCTTCCCCATTGGCATCAGTGACGATGTTGGGCTCCCAATCAATGGTTGAGCGTAAATCCACCTGGGTTTTTGTGGTATCCTTAACGGTATATTTCGGCTTATAAAAAGCTTTTGGCCAGCTAAGCGGTAACGGTTTGAATAAGTACATACCAGGGTTGTTGTCTATAATAGGGCCGTTGCCTGAGCGTGTAGTAATCTCAATGAACGCGATGTCGGTAGGACCAATGGGCACAGGTGGGTTGTGCATAAATGCCCCAATAATCACATCTCCCGGATCATATCTTGACAGATATGTAGCAGCATACCGGGCAGAGTGGATTATTTCGATACCCTTTACGTCCTCGGCATATAGGCTCTTAAGATAATTTTGAAAATCACTAAAGTTGCCGGGTGTGTGCGGGCTGGTAATAAACTGGGCGGCTGATATGCCGTCGACAATCAATTTTACTGGTTTACCATCAACAAAATACCACTCCAACGATCCGTTTAAATCAGTTACGTACGCGTCCAAAAACGCATCTTTAAGCGCTTTTAACCCCCCTCCGGTAGTAAAAACGTCGTCCCTAAATCCTTTGGCGTTTTCCTGCAACAATTGCAGCAAGGTCTTTTTTCCGGCGGCCTCCAGGTCCTTTTGATCTAACACTTCATCAGCTTCGCCCGATCCATTCAGGTTTTGCGAGTCCTTAATGATCTTTTTTGTTTTGATGTTAACTTCTTTCAGCACATGGCCGCCTGGCGTGAAATCGCGCTGCGCGTTTACCTGTACAGCGTTTTTTGTGTAAGTGAGCAGGGTGCTGTCGATATTAACAAACCATGGAATATTTGAAGGCGCTGGCGGCTTTGTAAACAGGGGCGGGGCTATTTCATCAACGCCGATGCCGACATTGAAACTCTTGCCGTTTTTGTTCACCGCTTTTAGTACGAATATCGGCGTATCCAACCTCGGCAGGCGGTCGAACACGAATTTACCATTTTTATCGGTCGCGGTATCTATCAGTATAGCGGGAGATTTTGAAAACAGCATCACGCTGGTGCCGGCAACCGGTTTATTCAATACATTGTACACATGCCCCCTGACCGCGAAATCAAGCTCCGGCTGGTAAGCAATTGGTTGAGGATGGAATACCTGCCCCCAATCATAGCCCACCCAGCCTTGTGTGAGCAGCAGGTTATCCAGCGCCAGCCATTTTTCAGCTGTTTGGCTGGATAGGTAATACCCCGGTTGCTCGATATAGCTTTTTAAGTCAGCGGTGAGCAGCAGGCGTGTGTTGATATTTTCTTCATTTAGCGAATCAAGTTTTACTTGCGCATCATCTGTTACCGCCATGGAGAAATTACCGCTGACCGGGTTGCCGTCCTGGTCGGTTACTTTCAGTTTCAGGCCAACGCTGTCCCGTTTGCTGTAATAGGGCTTGTCAGTGGTTAGTTTTATGTAGAGGTTATCGGAATGATCGATAAAAACAATCCGTTCGTTAACCGGCTGGTAAGTTGTGGTCATTAGCGTAAAATGAGCAATCCCGGATGGAAACAAGCCTTTCGCAATTTTTTTCGATATGGAATTGCTTTCATGAAAATTGACGATTGCCGCGTAGCAAACAATGCCCCTTGCCCTGCCGACCAAAAAAAAGCTTTGCCCTGATGCGGCTATGTCCCTACTCGCCGCAACGGTAACCAGGAGCGAATCACTTTTTAATTTATTTTTTATAGATAGAATGGTACCTGTGCTTTTAACTGGTGGCAGAGCGTACAACTTTACCATACCGCCCGGCAGGGTAAACTGTGCGGTATAACTCTCACCTTCTTTAGGCTCCAGGTCAAAACTCCCCATGCCATTGTGCAGGGATTTAAATGCGGCTACCTGCTTTTGGTTATGGCCGGTGATAATTCCAGATACATCAAGCCCTTTACCGTCTTCGCCGATGGCTTTAAAACCGATGTGCGCCGGCAGCCCGGCAACCATTTGTCCGCCTTCGGGTAAAAATTGGATGTCGGCATTTTGCAGCCGGTTTACAGGAACCGGAATAACGGCCATTCGTTCCTTTTTATCGTTTTCCGCAACAACAGTCAGGTCGGAGACTTTCGCAGGCGGGGTGAAAGTGACATCAAGGCCGCCGTCGACCCCGGTAGCCAATTTTTGCGCATACAAGCGTTTGCCATTATTTAATACCTGCAAGGTTACCGGCTGAACGGCAAAAGGAGCGCCCGCCAGGGTCGTAAAACGAAGTTTGGTTTCGACGGAAGGATTATTGTTTATTGTCGGATAACCCAAAGCTGCGTTTACCAGCAATTGATTGGCGTTTGCGCTGCTGACGCGGATAGTTTTATAAAAAAAGTCCTCATCGCCAAAATTGCGCATCCAGTTGGTATAGGCGCGCAGCGTGTAAGTACCCGCGGCAAAATATCTCTCGTCCAGTACGATGTTGCCCCAGGTAGACCCCGATTGCACCGGCAGTCGGTACATGCCCACCACTTTGTTGCTGTCGGTAGCAATTTCGATGTTCAGTATGGCGCTTTTGTCCGACGCGGTTAAAAAGTTGTTGAAGAGGTACGCTTTGAACCAGATCGTGTCGCCAACGGCATAGTAGGGCTTGTCAAATTGGAGGTATAGTTTTTCTGGTATTAATTTGATACCAGCGCTATCACTTTTTATTTTTAGGGACAAAAGGTTGGTTTTCAAATCGGTCGTGTTGCTAACCTGGCCAAAAACACCGAGTGGAAAAAAAATAAAAAAGCAATATAAGATTCTGGTCATGGTCATTTTCTCCCGTAATATTGTCGAGCAAGTAAAGGATCGCCTTTTGGCTGGTATCGGTTTATTTGAGCAATTGTCGTGTGGGATGGCGATTGGTACTATCTGTTATATGAAATTATTTTTGGCAGACGGGTTTTATAGCGCGACCACGTTGAGAGGGGCGCCCACGAGGGGCGCCCCTACGAAAGGTTATGGGTTGAATGACCAGCAAAACGTCCTGATTAGTCTGGAATCGATCATATAGGCTTTCTCTTCGCATGCCGGACACTATTGACAATTATCAGGTCATCTTCAATTTCAAATATGATTACAAAGGGGAATCTATCGGTTTTAATTCTTCTGTACAAGGGATTGATAAAAGAATAGCGTTCCGGGTGAGTTACTATTTTATCATAACATGCCTCTATTTCATCAATCAATTCAAATCCAAGATTATCTTTTTGTTGTTCATACCATTCGAAAGCTTCCTGGATGTCAACAATCGCTTCAACCTGAACAATAAGTTTGTAGGCCATTATAATGACTGCTTTCCGATAATAATATTTCTCGCGTCTTCGCGGCTATAAGTTCGGCTTTGACCATTTAGCCTTTTTTCCCGGCGCTCATCAAATATTTGAATGTCCAGATCTGTAAACTCATATTCAAAATCGTTTTCTGCATTATACTCCCTGGCAAGGGCAAACATCAGCTTCAAAAGTTTTTCATCGCTGCTGTCTACGTATTGATGCAATTTTTCTCGAATGGATATTGTTTGCATGGCGGCTGTTTTTAACAAATTTACTCACAAAATATCAATTCAAAAAACTGCTCCCGAAGATTATCTTTACGGCGAAACAGATATTTTAAATCCGAAATCGAATCCCGCACGTGCGGGACGACTTCCAAAATCAAAAAATGACCATCCACGAGATCCTCAAGCACTATTGGAACCACGATTCCTTCCGGCCCATGCAGGAGGAGATCATCAACTCGGTTTTAAAAGGTCATGATACGCTGGCGCTTTTGCCGACCGGTGGGGGTAAGTCTGTTTGTTTCCAGTTACCTGCTTTGGTAAAGCCCGGAATATGTATCGTCGTGTCGCCGCTTATAGCGCTGATGAAGGACCAGGTGGAAAACCTGCAGGCAAAGGGTATCGAAGCGGTTTCGGTCGTGTCGGGCATGGGTAAGCACGAGATTGACATTGCGTTGGATAACTGTATTTACGGCACGGTTAAATTTTTGTACTTGTCGCCCGAGCGGTTGCTTTCAGAGTTGGTGCGCGAACGCATTAAGTACATGAATGTTAACCTTATCGCCGTGGACGAGGCGCATTGCATATCGCAATGGGGCTACGATTTCAGGCCATCGTACCTGCATATTGCTGACTTGCGGGAATTGCACCCCAATGTGCCGGTGCTCGCACTAACCGCAACAGCCACCGAAGAGGTTAGCGAAGACATCCGGCAAAAACTGCTTTTTAAAAACGCCGCTGTTTACAAAAAAAGCTTCGCCCGAAAAAGTATCAGCTACGTGGTACAGAACGAAGAAAATAAATTCCGCAAAATGCTGGATGTTGCCAGGGGTGTTAAGGGAAGCGGTATTGTTTATGTGCGCAGCCGCAAGGAAGCCGCCGAAGTATCAAAGTTTTATAATGAAAATGGCATAAAAGCTGATTTTTACCATGCCGGGCTTGAAACCGGGTTAAGATCGCAGAAGCAGGAAAACTGGAAAAATGGCCGCAGCCGGGTTATTGTAGCTACGAATGCATTCGGTATGGGGATTGACAAGGCAGACGTTCGGTTTGTGATCCATAAAGAGCCGCCCGATAGCCTGGAAGCTTATTACCAGGAAGCCGGCAGGGCAGGACGCGATGATCATAAGGCCTACGCCGTTTTATTATATAACCCGGCCGACAGGCTTAAACAGGAAAAAAAGTTTGAGCTGAATTTTCCGTCTGTTGCCGAAATAAAACAAACCTACCACGCCTTGGCCAATTATTACCAGCTGGCTTACGATGCAGGTGAGGGTTTAAGTTTTGACCTGGAACTGGCCGACTTTTGCAATCGTTTTAAGCTGGATATGATCAAAACCATCAATGCACTGAAATTCCTGGAGATGGACGAATACCTGGCCTTCAACGAAAGCGTTTTTTTGCCATCCCGCTTTAAGTTTTTGGTTCAGAATGAGGTATTATACAACTTCCAGATACAAAACCCCGGGTGGGACCCTTTTATAAAGACCTTGCTTCGTTCGTACGGTGGCTCGTTCGAAAACTACGTGCGGTTAAGGGAATTTGACGTGGCAAAACGGGCTAATATGAACGTGCAGCAGGTAATAGCAGGCCTGAAAACTTTGCAGGAAATGCATATCCTGAGCTATGAAGCGCAAACCGATACGCCGCAGGTCACCTGGCTAAAACCACGGCAGCATGCCAATGCGCTTTATATAAACAAAAAGGCTATTGACGAGCGAAAAGCCACGCAACGCAAAAAAATGGAGGCTGTATTTGCCTATGCTACGCACAAAAAATGCCGCAGCCAAATGTTGCTGGCTTATTTTGATGAGCAGAACGCCGACAAATGTGGCATTTGCGATGTGTGCATAGAAGAAAAACGACAAAGACACTCCAACGAAATTCTGGATGATATTACCAGCGAGGTAATACAAATACTCAGCACTTCAGCAATGGACCTGGCATCCCTGGTTACCTCAACCAATATTGGCTCCGACAAAGAGAAGATCGATACCATTCGCCTGCTGCTGGATGCCGGCAAAATAAAATTTGCAGGCGAGAAGCTGGTCATCTCTTGATCCGCCAATTGAAGGCACCGAAAAAGCCGTCACGAAATAAAATATTTCCCGGTAAATAAAGCTCACCTAAAGATTTCGGGGTTTCTTCAATTGCCTTTAATTTTTGATGGTAAATTTACAAAAACAAAATTTTATTCTGTTTTGATAAAACGATGCCTTAGTGTAATAATTACACTATTATGAAAAATTTCGCCGATAAAAACCCGATCTTTGCAGAGAAAAATAGGACGTTCGTCTATTTCAGCACAGTTTAGTGTAACGTTTTGAAATTTCGCTCGTCTTATGGTTGTATTTAAAAATTATAGAAATACAATTAATTGACAATCAAAAATATAAATAAAATGAAAAAGGTAATCTTATCCATATTTACAATCGCAACCTTTGTAATTGGAACAACAAATTTTAGTCATGCTGCTACTTTAAAACATGATGCAGCCACTACTTTAACCGATATCAGCACCATTAACAAACTGGAAATACACGGCAATGTTACCGTATACATCTCGGATGCTTCGACTGACCAGGTAAAAGTGTATAACAAATATTATTCTGAAAGCGCCCTGGTGCAGAGCAAAAACGGTACATTACGTATCTCCTCTTATTCACCTGAAAAATTAGTGGTTTGGGTGAGCGCAAACGACCTTCGCTCAGTATCAGTTTATGATAATGCCGAAATCAAATCATTCGGTCAGTTATCAAAAATTGAATTCAGTGTTGACCTGCATGACAATGCATCAGCTAAACTGGATCTGAATGCTTACAGCGCTGTAGTTGCCGTAAACGATCATGCAAAAGCCGATTTGAGCGGTTCCGCCGATGAATTTACACTGAGCCACAACTATGCTGCCAGCGTAAATAATTACAATTTCTCAGCCGTTCGCTTTACTGAAAACAAGATCAACTTCCCTGCTGCAACCAGCACAGATGTAGTTGGTATCTAAGTTCAACTTTTGCAAAAGTTCGACACATACCCCGACAGCTATCGGGGTGGAAAGCCGCCCGAACCATCGGGCGGCTTTTTTTGTGTGACGAAGATTTTAATTCTTAGACAGGCTGAAAAGCCATATCTACTTATTCTTCGTATTACAAACTAACAACGTTTATCAGTTTGCCGCTGTCATTAAAGCTCAGCTTCTTGTCTTCCGCCGAGCCGGTATCCTCATATTCAAACGGGCTGCCGCTGTGGTTATCGAGTTTGATCACGTACATATTTTGCAAAGGTGTACGTATCCGCATCATATCGTCAATATGCCAGCTGGCGTAGGTACTGGTTTTAAGAAACGATTGAACTCCCGCGGGCAAGCCCGATGGGTGGCTTATTTCTCGTTCAGTGCGGACCCACTCACCTGTTTTTGAATAGGATGCGACATATTTTTTATTGTCGTTCATAAAATAAGCCATATACGCATCGTTGGTTGATTTCCATTTTTTTACCAGTGCTTGCGGGTATTTGTTTGCAAAGGCGGTAAGCGCCGCCTGGGGCACATTGCTGCTTTGTGCAAAAGCATTGCATGATATCAACCCTATTGCTACAATAAGAGAGATATTTTTTATGATATTTTTCATGATCTTTTCAATTGAATTAACAATAAATTATTAAAGGGCGTTCCATTGCCGTCTTTCCGTTTTAAGCAGGCAGACAACATCGCCAGTTGTGCAGACAGGGGACCTGTCGGTGTTAAAGGACAGTAATGAAAAGATCAGATCCTTAAAATACGATTGGACAACCACGAATGATGATCATCACGCGGAAATTGCGAGTAAGAAGAACGATGTTTTATAACATTTAAAACGGGAGAGGTATACGGTAAAACGATTAAACCGCTGTGTGTTTTCTTTTTTTGAACGATTTTAGTGTTTTTACTTTCGCTGAACGTCGACCGGTCATTTCTTACCAGGTAATAAACCAGTTGGGTATTTATTTTATAGGCAGATTTGCCTGTTATCGCCCTATTTTCCCGAAAGCCCGGAACGAAAAACAAATGCAATACAACAATAAAAAGGTATACCGGCATTAACACTAATGCCGTAACAAAGGCAATGGGATGTTTCTTATGGTAAAACATGATTACAGAACATCACTTATGTATTATTAAACACAAATTTGAGCTGGTTTGTTTTGAAAATATTAATATTAAAACGCCTGGAACAACTGTTTCAATATTTAAAACTTGAAATAAATCCACGGCATTGTGTATTGTCGTAGTGTGCTCCAAAAGTTCAATTTACTGAGGAAGTAATATTGTGCCAGATGCTTTCGCAATAAGGTATTATGGCTTTTATGATAGTTCACTATCCAATGTCAACGTAAACCAAAATGTTGAACCTTTTCCAGCCTCGCTATACAGGCCAATCTTTCCCCCGTGTTTTTTTATGATCTCCGAAGATATGTAAAGCCCAAGCCCCAACCCGGGGAAGGTTGCCGATGAATCGTCAACCCGGTAAAAGCGGTCGAACAGGAAAGGCTGCTGCTCCGCGGCGATACCGATGCCCAGGTCGGTAACCGAACATTTTAATTCCGTGCCGCTTTTTTCAATTTTTACGCGGATTGGCGAACCCGGCGGCGAATACTTGATGGCATTGGAAAGTAAATTGATGATCACTTGCTCAATCCGCAGTTTATCGGCGGTAATTACAACAGGTTCGCTCTCGTTGATCAATATTTCGTGCAGCGGCTCACGCAGCATCGTCTCCGTAATGCATTCCCGCAATGATTCATTGAAATCATAACTGGTTTTGTTCAGCAACATTTTGCCCGATTGTATTTTACTTACGTCCAGCAAGTCGGCTACTATGGCCATTAGCTTATCCACCTGCTTGTTGGCCATGCTGATGAATGAGCCGCTTTTTTCCAGGCTGTATTTTCCTGAAATGATCTTATCCAGTACCTGCAAAGACGCTTTCATACTGGTTATAGGCGTTTTTAGCTCATGGCTGGCAATTGCCAAAAAATCATCCTTCTTTTTCATCAGTTGCTGGACAGTTAGCCGGGCTTGTTCCTGTTCGTGGATATCGGTCATGGTGCCGATATAGCCATCGAAATCAGGATTGAAAACGGGGTGGGCATTATCCAGTATCCACCGAAACTCGTCTTTTTCAGCATTTCTGTAACGAAGTTTCAGTTGCATGGGCAGCTTTTGCGAAAACAGGTGCTGAAACTCGCGGGTCACCCGTTCGCGGTCGTCCGGGTGGATACGTTTTACAGGGTCGCCGGCCATCGCCTGTTCCATTTCAATGCCCGACCATGCCCGCCAGGCATCATTAACAAAGATCAGCTCGCCGCGGGCATTCATCTGCCATATCGGCAACGAATTATAGAAAGTAAGCGCTTTAAAATGTGCCTCACTGGCCTGCAGCGCCTGCCGGGCCAGTTTTTGTTCGTGGATATCCGTGCTGGTCCCCACCCAAACCACGATATCTCCTTTTTCATTCCTGTGCGGGATAAAGCGGGTGTGATGCCAGCGGTAAACACCATCATGGCGGCGGAAACGATGCTCTAACACGGTTTCCTCACCTGTTTGAATGGCATGAGGGTACAGGGTCTCCGCCACTTTTCTATCATCGGGATAAAGGATGTCCCATATATTTTTCCTTAGCTCAGCAAACGCATGAATGCCTGTATAGTCGTACCAGCCCTGGTTATAGTAAGTGGCCCTGCCATCCGGACCTGACGTCCACACCTTGTGGGGTATGGCATCTGCGAGGAACCGGAATCTATTATCGCTGCCGCCAAACTCATTGTTGGTCCAGATCAAATCGTTTGTTTCCACTGCAAAAGACTCAGCCTCCTCTATTTTAGCGCTGGCTATATTCGTTTTTTTTGGCGATGCTCCTGACATTAAGATAAAGTTAGGAGGAAATGACAGTTCTGCAAAAACAATTGCATATCACTAAAGTATTTTTCTCCCTAATCAACCCGGATATTTTACGTTCCGGTTTGTTGTTATCCGAAGTTAAAATAACCGGGGTAAGTGAAAAGTGTTCGTCAAACCCACCTACCAGTCAGCATAGCAGCGAAATAAATCGCCGCCATTTTTTTATTGCCGGCCAAATTCTTATGTTTATGACATGGAAAAAGGACGTTTGGAAGCATTCAGCGATGGAGTTTTTGCTATTATCATCACCATCATGGTGCTTGAGCTGAAGATTCCGCAGAAAACGGACCTGGAATCGCTGCTGGCCCAGTGGCCCGTTTTTTTGGGCTATGTGCTTAGCTTCGTTTATGTTGGCATTTACTGGAATAACCATCATCACACCATGCAAGCTGCCGAATCGGTAAACGGCGCCATCCTGTGGGCTAATATGCACCTGCTTTTTTGGCTGTCGCTCATTCCTTTTGTCACCGAATGGATGGGCGTTAATCATTTTGCGAAACTACCGGTAACCTGTTACGGTATTATCCTGATCATGAACGCTGTTGCTTATACCATACTGATTTTCACCCTGATCAGGCATCATGGCAGTGATTCGCTGCTGGCAAAAGCTATAGGTAGTGATACCAAAGGAAAAATTTCAACGGCGATTTATGCAGCTGCTATCGCAATTTCCTTTTTTAATTCTATCATCAGCGTCATTATGTACGGCGTTGTAGCCTGTATCTGGTTCATCCCGGACAAACGAATTGAACGGCGCATAGTAGGCGAGGAGCCTCCCTGCGAAAAGCCCTGAGTCTAAAGTCCTGAGTCAAAAGTCGAAAGTCTTAAGTCAAAAGTCTTTAGTCGAAATAGTGACGTATTGTCTTTTGACTTTCGACTTAAGGCTTTCGGCTTATTGAGTGTCCCACCAAACCCTGCTGGTCATTTTATCGCCTCCGTTTAAGTTGGCCACCGCCGCATTGTAATTAGCCAGGTTGGTGACCTTCTGACTTGGCGGATAAACTAACCGGCGTGGTATGGTGCCGTTGGTTACGTTACCGGGATAATCAGTTGGCGTTAAAGCAGGCAGGTCGCCGCTGCGCCGCCAATTAGCCCAGGTTTCATATTCATCCATCAGTGTGCAAAGCCAATACTGCATATTGATCTGTGAAAGGCCGGTAGCAGCATTATAGGGATGAGCTGTCAAATAGGTTTGGGCATCGCCTGTACTGATGGTAGCTGCACCGCCATAAGCAGATAATTGTGTAATGGCGGCCAATACGCCGTTATTGTAGTGAGTGGCTGCATCGCCGCCAACCCCCCAGCGCTGGGCAGCGTCAGCAAGTAAAAATTCAGTTTCGGCATACGTAAGGATCAAACTAGGTGCGTTAAGTGCAAGCATGTTATCACTTATTCGTGAATATCCGGCAAGACCTTCCGCAGGCAACGAATCTTTGGCAACAATAAGAAGGTTTATCGCCGGGTTAAGGCCCCCTATTATATATCCGGGAGGCAAACCTATCTGGTCAGCAGCAGTATTGTCGGCAAATCCGGGGAAATTGCCGCCGTTATCTAAACCGTATGCAATCCAGGCTACAACAGGCAAACGCGGATCGTTATTTTTTTTCATGTTGCTGACAATGGTGCTTGATAACCTGACGTCTACACTGTCCTGGCTAAATATTTGTGCCCCATCCTGGTTTTCTGTAAGTGCGTTGGCGCTCAAAACATGCTGAATAATGGCGTTGTCGGCGTTGCTTTGCATGGTCTTGCCCACAACCTGTGTCACATATTGTTGGGCGGTTGTCGGGTCAACTTTTGTCAGGCGCATGGCCATCCGCAGCAATAAAGAGTTGCCAAACATTTTCCACTCTGCAATCTGATCGCCTGCATAGGAATACAGGATGTCTCCGGTAGGTTTATCAGCGCTTTCATCCAGGCTATCGGTTGCCTGCGACACCTCTTTTAGCAAGTCGGTATAAATAACCTGTTGTTTATCATAGGCCGGTGTATAAATCCGCTCATAATATCCCAGGCCGGCCTGGAAATAAGGAATATCACCATAAAGATCCGTTAATTGCTCAAATATCATGGCCTTCATCATCCGTGCCATTTGATGAAGGTTTCTGTATTGCGGTTTATTGGCCGTAAGCTGGTATAACTCTACTACAGGCTGTACGGCACTGGTATAATTGTCCTCGAATGTTTGACCCATTGACAGAATATTATTCAAATATTTGTCGCCGTAATAAAAACCGGTGTTTGTTGATGCTACATGCTGAATGAAACCGGCAACGCCACCCCATTTTGTTACCCACACGCTTCCTCCTTCGGTGGGAGCGCCGGTGTAGGACAGCTGAACAGTGGTCAGCAAAAGATTCGGATTCACTTGACTGGCCGTAATTTGGTCTGGATTGGTGTTTGCTTCGGTCAGGTCTTTTCGGCATGCGCCGGCAGCTATCATGATAAAGGCTGCCGATGCAAATAAATATATGGTCTTAAGTTTCATACTAACGTTTTTACAATATTTATACATATATGCATTTACTTATAATTTTATGTCAAGGTTTAGCCCAAGCGTCCTGGAATAAGGTACAGCCGGAGCCTCAAGTCCCTGTGATAATATCGAGGCGGTGTAACTTGCTTCGGGATCGACATTTGGTGTATACTTCAAAATGGTAAACACGTTATGGCATACAAAGCTTAACCTTAAACCATGTATTTTATTATGAAA
>Ga0302185_10000910_pt1 | contig 21666 bp, 18 predicted proteins | sample II_Bog_E1_1_FD_200231 | JGI IMG/M metagenome (GOLD analysis project Ga0302185, IMG submission 200231) | Peat permafrost microbial communities from Stordalen Mire near Abisko, Sweden - II_Bog_E1_2 | ecosystem: Environmental > Terrestrial > Soil > Wetlands > Peat | place: Sweden: Abisko... | reverse complement strand
ATTTTTAATTGACTGCGAACTGCCCGACCTGTTTGCGAATGTGCTGAATGCTTGCAAATAGGTGAGTTCAGCCTTGCCTTAGGAGAAAGATTTATACTGGGCAGTCTAACAATTTATGAGAATGACTAAATCAACTGAAGGCAAAAATTCACCGAGGTTAATTATGGTCGTTTTATGAAACTTTAAGATTACTGAAAATTCAAAAAATGGCACTTGATACTTTCCTTTAAAATAACGGGAGATTAACCTTAATTTAGTTAATTTATATCATATTTTGTTGTCAATGACTATTTTTGATATATTTTTCTGTGTGATGGTTGTCATTAGATGACGATAAATAATCAAAGTAATGCAAAATACTACAAAGCAGCACAAAGTTAATTTTAGAGGGCTTCTTCCAAAGTCCTTGAGTAGCCCAAGGCTTACGGCTAAGTTTTCGCCCATGTTTTAGTAATTAAAGAGTTTTTGAGCGTAATTATTTGATGGTTTGCTCGTTAAGGCTGGAGCAGGCAGGTAAATGATAATTTGTAATTGATATGAAGCTAATTTGAATGAAGAGATCACTTTGATTTGGTCGATAATAATTATATTTTCATTTGTGGTCCATATCTTCGCTATAATCTTTATATTTAATTTTAATAAATTCTTACCCTTCTTTTTAATTCCCAAAGTTATAGCGTAAATTTGTTCTGCTATATAACAGCTTTATCATAATTTTCCTTTAAATTATTTATCGCTGAATTTTCCATTTTTAACTAAACTGCTTTAAGATAATTATTTAGCGTTGAAACAGTATACGATAGAACACTTTCATATACTTTTGAGGCTAATTCCAATTGTTTTTTAGCCTCTAACAGTTTGATGGTCAAATTGGATATTTAGCTTGCAGATTATTCTGAGTGATAAGTATGACTGCCAATAGGAGGAAAAACATTTTCTAAAGAATAAGTTCTATGAATATTAGTAAGTCTTGGTGGTCTCCTGATCTTGGGTAGTTTGTGGGAATTTCCAATATCCTTTTAAAAATCTTTATTGCTGATAGATTCTTTTTAATTCATCGGAGCGAAGCGTTGACCGAAAGTGATATCTCAAATCAGGTTATAATTACCAAAAGGATTATTGTGGTTCTATATACTCATAAACTACTTTTAAAATAAATATTAATTATAAATTGAAATCAACTTTCTGTTAAACAGCAACAAATAAAAATATGCGCTTGGGTACTAAGCCAGTTCGATGGCTTCAGGTTTATCTAAAAATGTTGGTTAGGATTTACTGGTCCACTGACTTTGGGTCATTATACAATATAGTAAAACAATACTTTAATATACTGCGGTTTTTTTATTATTTGTGGAAATTATATTTGACTGCAAAATGAGACTGAAAGTATAAATATTTAAATAGGATTATTTGCATTCAGTTAAATAGTAAAAATCATTAAATGGTGAAATGGACGTTGGGCTGAGGGTGGCTCTTCTTTAAAGTTCTGGCTGCAGAAGTGCCTTTCTTCAGCTATACACTTTTATAGACCCTCGCTCTTGATTTAACACCGTTATCCATTCCGCGAGCATCTTTATAATCAATAGTTTTAGACACTGCTGTCAGTGCTCCCTCTTTCGAGTATCTTGCTGATTATTTCAAACAAATATAGGCGATTCGGTTATTCATTTGAAAGAGAACTACAAGCATATGTTTTGATATAATTATTGAATGAATTTACTAAAATCGGCTTTTAACTTCTCGAAAAACGACCCATCTCAGCGTCCACTCCTAAAGATATACGAGAGCGTCAAAGGCTGGGACTAGGAGCGAGCGAAGCTGCTGGGCAACAACATTCATATCGTGGAGCTGGTGATGGACAAACTGGATGTAAAGGTGGTGCAGGTGGAGAAGTATATCGAGGGATTGTAGAAGCTCATGAGTCTCAGGTTAGAGGAGATCGTATTTTTGGTGTTAAATAGACGATTTACTGCAAAAATGGAGTCAATGACTCAGAATTCTTTGTGGTGCCGAGCTCCTTAAACTCACTTAAACCCTGCCATCAGATGCTAAAACAACTGCTCATGGAGGAATCGCAAAGGGAACAGAATCTTTCTAAAAAAGCGGCTGTTTTAGCAACTATTCTTGAAAAATTAAAGAAATTAAAGGCTTCGGAATGCTCGCAAAGTAATGACCCTTCTAATCGATAAGGAGACACGGTACGCGAACTAAAGAGCAATATCAGATTTTTAATTGACTGCGAACTGCCCGACCTGTTTGCGAATGTGCTGAATGCTTGCAAATAGGTGAGTTCAGCCTTGCCTTAGGAGAAAGATTTATACTGGGCAGTCTAACAATTTATGAGAATGACTGAAAAACAGTTGAAAAAGCATCAATAAATTGGAGTATAACTCTGCAACTTAAGTTAAACATTAGCTAAAAGGGAAAAGCGACTGAGGACACAATTAAAATAGATACTTTTGGAGTGGGTAAGATAAGATTTTTAAGACAAAGTTTTTCAGGAACAACTGAGTAAGAATGAGCCAGATTAACTCATTGATGACTATTATAACCTTGAAAATCAGATTCCTGAGCAAGCCAATCTTTGGAAGGGAGGATCGTTAGTCTCTTACCTTCACAAGTAAATGCTCGCTAACATAGCTTTAATATTCCTTCGATCAAGGAGCACGAAAAATTAATCGTATACTCGCGACAGGTTCTCTATAACGCTAAAATATAAGCCAAAACTGTCCTTACCAAACAGAAATATGTATATCTGTTTCGACTGCAAAAACCGTAGCCTGATTTCAAGTTTTTTGTGGGCAAAAATATACGGATCAAAGTCAGGAGCGCCCTCGATCTACAGATATTGCAATGGAAGAGGACAATACTTTTAAGAGAGGAAATATAATTCAAATTCTCGCTCGAATTCAACCTGGAGAGCGATCTGAAAGATTTTGTGAGTAGTTTAAAGTCGTTAGGTTGCCAGCTCTAATCTTGATATGATGCTGGTCCGCCAATGATTACGCCAACAATTATTGTTTATAAACACAAATCTATAGTTTACAGCAATATTTAAATATTTGGTGGGGCATAATTTGTTTGGACTTATTTAATCATGAAAATATGATATCTGGCAAAACCCATATACGCATGATATGCTCATGGAGCATTAAGGTTAATATTATTGTTTATAAACACAAATCTATAGTTTACAGCAATATTTAAATATTTGGTGGGGCATAATTTGTTTGGACTTATTTAATCATGAAAATATGGGCATGAATCAATCAAAAGAGATGGGCTAGGAAATCGACTTATTCGGCACTTCCCATCGCGAAGCAAAGTCTGTCATCATAACCGGTGATCTCGTAGTCCAGCAATGAGACTTTTCCCTTTGTTATGGTCTTTCCTCCTGCTTTTTCAATGAGATAACCGAGGGCTGCGGCCTCATACAATGCTCTTAGCTTGCACTTATGGTTGTTAGATCCCACATTACTGAAGATGCCGTTTCCCTTTATAAAAATTTGACTAACATCTACGACTAATCCTCCAGTATACCTCAAAGTCTTTCCTTGTGCAATCCATTCAATGACAGCTTTTCTATATTAGAGGTTATCACTGGCTGACCTGAGGTTTCCTGGACTGAAGATTTTTGTTTTAGGCTTAATAATGCAGTGATCATGAGAAATGATCCAATGATCATCAACAGAAGTCAACTCCTGAACTTTATCTTCAACTGAGTTATAGTATATGGCTGTTGTTCGAGGACCAAAGATAGTGATGATGGCATTCACTTGAGTTCTGAGGGTATCTCCGATAAGTTTGTTAGGATTTGTCTTCCAGATTGAGAAAATGCTGCCAATTGCAAAGTTTGTGTCCACGATGGAACTGCCATCGAGAGGATCGAAAGTCACAACATAGCCCTCTCCTTCTCCAATGACCTCATAAACTGGTCTTTCCTCACTAGCAAAAGCCTTGACTTCCGGATTAAGTTTAAGATGCTTTTCAATAAGTTAGTCACATTGAACATCCTGATGCAACTGAGTATCACCAAACAAATTTTGAGTTTCCAGGACAACAATGGGAGAATGTCTAAGAAAGGCAGATATCTCTTGAGCAGCATTGAGAATGGACTGTAGAACAGAAGCGGCCTCTCCTTTAACTTAAGCTGTGTGGTAGTGCATAACAACAAATGGATATATCAAATTGATTTACTAGTAACATTAATAATGTCATTAACCTACTTTTTTAGCATACTAAATACCAGTGTTTGGTAGTTTGGTACGCAAAAATATACAATCAGTTTCATGGTTCAAATTGCCTATTTTGGCGTGGGATAAATATATAATAAGGTCATCATTATGAATTCATCAAAACAGGTGAGATAACAGGACAATCTACTCGGAACTGCCCACCGCAAAAGAACTGAATAGAAGATTAGTTACAGTCTGTCGTCGTAGGAAGTCACTTCAAATTGCAGTAAGGATTTTTTATCATTCGTTATTGTGCGTCCACCGGCCTTTTCAACCAAAAAACCCACTGCCGCAGCCTAATACAGGGCTCTCAATTTGCACTTATGACTCTTCGAACCTATATTACTTAAGACACCATTGCCCTTAATGAAAATTTGGGCAACATCGGGAACCAATCCTCCAGTATACCTTAAAGTATACCCCTTTTTAATCCAAGTATTAACAACTTTTTCATATTCTTAATTTTAGGTAACTGCTCTAAGATTTCCAGGGCTAAACATTTTGCTCTTCTCTTTGATGATCAAATGCTAGTGAGAAACAATCCACTCCTTCTCAATGAGAGTCAATTCCTGCACTTTGTCAATATGGGAGTTATAAATCAGGGCTGTCGTTCTCGGTCCATAGACTATGATGACTGCGTTGACCTGATCTGCTAGTTTATTCCCAATTAATCTACGCTCATCAGTTCTCCAAATTGAGTATATGCTCCCTATTGAAAAATTAGTGTCGATAATTGAACTACCATCTAAGGGATCATAAGTAATGACGAAACCTTCTCCTTCTCCGATTTGGTGATACAATGGTCGTTACTCGCTGGCAAATCCCTTGACTAGAGGGTTGGTCCTTAAGTATTTTTAGACAAGTTCATCGCAAATGACATCTTGATGCAATTGCTGGTCTCCAAATAGATTAATAGTCTCGAGTACAACAACTGGAGTGTGTCTTAAAAAGACAGCTATTTATTTAGAGGCTTCCAAAATGGTGTAAATAACAGATGCCTCTTCCCCTTGAATATCGGGCTTAAGATATTGCATGAATTGATAATAAATGATAGGCTACAAATATAGTAATAAAAATGATAAAATCGGTTGTGATATTTGCTCAAGCCTAGAGTTTGTTTATCAATTATGATGTTATCGAGATTAATCTATGTTTATTGATAAAATCTAACTGAAAAACAATATATGAAGGGCGATATAGTAATCAGTTAAGCGACAAGGAACAAAGCCGACGAGGTCAAAAGATACATTTAAAAAAAATATAATCTCAATCGCATCAAGGAAGAGGAACGCATCTAAAACTGGAAGGTCTTTGAGGAAAAGGTCAGACAGTTGAATCTCACTATCGAGGAGAAGGAACATACCAAACAGAACATACTCCAACAGGAGATGAATTAACTCAGAAAGAAAAGAGAGAAAATCAGCAAGAAAAACTTTTAGTCCATTTGTGTTATAGGCAAGGGGGCATTTGGAGAGGTGCGACTCTGTCGCGAAAAGAAAACTGGGCGAGTGGTGGCCATCAAATGTTTGAAAAAGAAGGAAATGATTAAAAAGAACCAGCAAGTACATCTTAAAGCAGAGCGCAACATACTCGTCGACGGAGGAGAATGGATGGTCAGCCTCCTCTATTCTTTTCAGGACCAGAATTATCTATACCTAGTCATGGATTACTTACCCGGTGGCGATCTCATGAATCTACTCATCGTTCGTAATGTTCTCTAGTAGCACTAGGCTAAATTCTATGCAGCTGAAATTGTAATTCACTCCCTACTTAGGTTCTCGCTATCGACAATATTCATCGAAAAAACTACATTCATAGAGATCTGAAACCTGACAATGTCCTGATAGATGCGAAGGGACACATTCAGCTCAGTGATTTCGGATTGTGCAAATCGACAGAAACCACTCAAGACAAACTTACTAATGAGGTCATCAACGACTATGTACCTGGCCAAATTGGCAATCTCAATCTGTAAAACTTAAAAAAATATTTGCATAAAAGTTCCACACAGACGAAAAGGGAGTTGGCCTACAGCGCAGTTGGTACTCCTGATTACATCGCTCCTGAAATGCTGAGAAGAGTTGGGTATACTGACCTGGTGGACTGGTGGGCCTTAGGAGTGATCATCTACGAAATGCTAATCGGATACGCTCCCTTCACCTGCGAGAGTAATGAGGAAATCTATTATAAAATAGAGCATCATCAACAGTATCTATACTTTCCACCTGAAGTCCACGTCTCCTTCGAAGTTATTGATCTCATCAGTCGATTACTCACTGACTCTGACAATCGCTTGGGCAGAAATGGAACAAGCGAAATCAAATCGCACAGATGGTTCAGCGACATCAATTGGAACTAGATCAAGAATATGCCAGCACCATTTGTACCTGAACTTGAGTCGGACACTGACACAAAATACTTCGATAAATACGAATAATCCGAGCCTTGGCTCTACTAGGGCAGCAGCGATGAAATCTTTAAGAAGGACTTTAATTTTATTGGATACACCTATAAGTTATAGCCCTAAGGGGGCAAGAACATCATGAAGAATGAACTCGATAAGATGGAGAAACAAAAAAACTTAGAGAAGTAGAAACAAAAAGCTAATATGAAAAAAAAGAATAAAGTCGCACTCGGCCCACAGGAAGTCTCCTACGCCAAAAATCTGTTTCAACGGCTTCATTTGGGAGAACACAATCTGAAGACTTAAATCAATACGGAAAGAAATAAGGGAAGAAAATCGAAGTCTCCTTTGGCAGTTAAAGATACTAATCGACTAAAGACGAAGCAAAGTACTTCCAAAAGTCCACTAAAATTATAATTAAAACCTTAGCGATTATCAGGCCTACCTCGTAAAGTAGCACCTTTGAACCTGCAATCGCTCGGTCTGACATCAATGGTGTACGCGAGTGCTGAGTTGAACCATACTTTGACAACCCGTCGTTCTGTTAAAAAATGCAAATGATATAATATTATCTTCTTATGACGATCAGAATTGATAGATCGTAGAGGATTTATATACTCTTCTCATTTATAACACTAATACGCCAATGGAGAAGGAAAAGACAATATCGAATACTCAAGTCAGATTTATCGCGCCTATCTACCTCTACAACATGCTGCAGGTTAGCTTTGCCTCAAGTAGGACTTTAGACATCTGCTTGTCTTCGATTTTAGACACAATTACTAAGACAAATACATTCGCGACTCGTTTCATGTTGTCCCAGGAATGAACAGAGGTACTTTGCATAGCATTCAGAAGAAATATTGGCAGTCATCGACTTGGCAGAGCGTAAGGCCAACTAAAAATAACAGAAATACAAGACCATTCAGAAAGTGAGAAGATACTTCTTTGTTGATCAATAAAAAGTCAGCCTTAACTTTTAAGGGGTTCAGTTTGTTCTAAAATGTTTGGACGAACGGAAAAACAAGGAAGATAAGTTTTATGGCTTGAGTGAAGGGTTTTAATCCTTTGCCACAGTCTATCCCTTCATGCTACTTTAATCAAAAAAACTGAAGGAAGCATCATAAAAAAGCAAAGAGGAGTTCGATAAAATGTTTCTGTATCCCTATGCGAAATTTCCATCTGAAATAATTGCTTCCAAGCTCTATGTTGTACTCATATCTTGAAACTAGGGGACAGTATATTCATCAAACAGCGCAAAACAGCTTAACGATTTAGGAATTGTGAGTTTGGTTGACTTTATTGACTACTCGGAGGAGGAAAAAATTGCAGAGTTTAAGCTTAATCACGACAGCTATCATCACTGGCCCATTAACAAGGATGTGCCTGTCGTGATTGATTTCGACCTCATAAACAAACAAATTGACGAGTTGGTCAGCAAGGGCAAGGTATTGCTGTATTGCAAAGATGGAGAATCGATAAGTCCTGCGTTCGCTATCAGTTACTTAATGTATAAGGCCAAGCTGGACATAGCAACAGCTACTCTGAAAGTTTGCCAAGCTATTTCTCGAGTGTAATTAAATAAGATGGTTTATACTCAACTGCTGGTGTACAAACCCAAGAAATGATCGTTGTTGTGTTTGCATGTTTGATAAAATAGCTAGTATAATAGTTTAAATTGCATGATGGCTAAGACGTATAGCGGCACCAAACATCTCTATACTCTCAATGATTCCGTATTATCAATACCACATAGAAAGCGAGCGAGTCTGACGGCAATTCATCTATCAACTCTTCAATTGAGGAGGAAGATAATATGAATACAGCTGACTACGAGGATATTCAAAAGGACTGTCAAAAGTAAAGATATTAATGATAATAGACTATCACGGAAGAATGAAGAGCTGTAAAGGGCAATTAGCGAGCTCCAGCTAAAGAATCAAGAATTATACGAATTAACTCAACTATCCTAGCGACGAAATCAGAAACACGAATAGAAGCAGCGCGAGCTCATAAAAAAGCTATCCTATTTCCAAGTCAGTAATAAGCAGTTGGCATACTAAATCAAGCGAATTTCTCAGTATATCTTGAGACATATAGAGATCTGAGTGAGTCAAAATAGAACAAGAAAATATCCGAAAATCAAGTGAGCGAGGTGAAACAAACCATAAAGAAATCACTACATGATAAGGAAAGGTTTGTACTGTTTTTAAAACATCTGTTTGATATGCTGGGAAAATGTGATAAACAGGACGAGTATTTGGCTGAGCGAGACAGAATACTGCAGTTTTTACAGAAGAATGTGGTCAACTCCGATAATAGTGGCAAAATTAACTGCGAGTTTGATCTTAAGTTCGATGGCAGTAGGATTGATACGCTGAAAGAGAAGAATAAATAGCTGGAAGAACAATTGGAAGAGTGCAAGCTTATGATAGAGAGATAGCGCAGTGAAAAAAAGAAGATGGCCACTACCTACAATTAAAAAATAACAAAACTGAGGTAACTTTACGATGCCCTAAAGCTGAAAGTGTAGCAACAGTAGCAATAGAGTCGCCGCAAGATAAAAGGTCTGCTGCTGTAAAAAAACGAGATGATTGAAAGTCTAAAAAACAAGTTAAAGTAAAGCCGTCTCAACAAATCTTCTTTGGAAGTGAAGCAATCCCGTGAGGGCAGGAAGAGTTTTATTGGAGACGGGGAATACTCCCATCTCTAGCTGAACGAGTTGAATGAAGCAATTGAAAATCTTTAGATACAGATTATAAAGTAGTTCGAAGAATGATATTAGTTTTTACTGTTGATCAAACAATAACTATAAACAGATCATTAATGGGAGAGGCACATCAATCAGTTTTGAGTAGGTAGGACATGTTGAGCAGGGATGAGTCATTTTACCATTTGTCAATAGGGGCTATTGGCTCAGTATTTTATTTTTAAAACGAGAATACAGTAGTTTTCTTCTGTTTCGATGACTTCTTCAAGGGTCGTGAGTACTTTTAAGGCTTGGCAGGCTATTGACATTCTTCCTTAGCGTTATTTTGCAGCAAATACGGGACAAATTAGTCGTTGTCATAGGAAGGGTAGATCCGTTTAGCTGATTTAATTAATTTTTGAGAAGATTAATTGGTAGTTTGCTCATTGCAGTGCATTTCATTAGAATTATGGATGATAAGTTCTGTTCCGAAATGGGAGACCTCCCTTTCAGCTTTGCTGTGCTATTTAGGTAGCCTATACTGTGAAAAATCAGGTTGATATCTTATCTTTGAATAGCGATCCCATGTTTTGGTATTTATTTTGGTGAGAATGGTCTGTGCTCCTTTATTGAGAGTGTGTTCGATGACTTGAATAATCTTTTTGAGGGAGTCGCTAGTTGCGGTTTGCGGTCTTTTGGGTCTGGAAAGAATATGTTTACTATCTTTCCTTGTTGATTTAGTGTCTTTTAAGGCGGTGCTTGGTCGTGAAGCTTTCATAGAAAATACTAATATTATAGTTCCATACTAAATTCTATCACTCTATTTCTTTACAACTCCCAATAAAATATCGGAAAAACAGAATTTATTGAAACTGTATCGGGAATCATCAATTCCAAAGGTATAGTTTAGTCACTCATTATAATAGTAAGTAAGTCTAATCTTCAAATTATGATCAGGTCTCCAGACAATGGGAAAGATATCTCAAAACCTCTGCTAAACGTCACCAAACCTCCCTTAATTAGGACAACTTCTAACCTCTCTGATTCATCACAAGAAGGCAACAAATAAATCGATATGATGAGACTCGTATCAAAAGCCGAACGATCTCGAATCACTAAAGTCAAATTCAACGCTTATAAAATCGGGCATGGAAAAGAAGACACTCACGCCAGACACTCAGAACTGATTAGTGCTAAATTTTTGGATGAGTAATTGTAGGACGATAAATATTCGACCAATGCGAATCGGGGAGGAGATCCAGCAAACAAAATAATGGCATTTCCTGAAAACTAATCTTTCCTCTCCAGTTACAATAACAATCAGATTATAGGCATCGTCTTGTTTATACTTTTTATCATACTGATAGCTGTGGAAGTCGTTACCACCACCTATTTAGTCCCTCAATCCTACTACGGCGGAGAATTAATATTGTAATAAACACTATTGACTGTGCTCGCTTCTGAGTTAGCGTATTATTTACTAATACGGTATTTAAGCCACATCGCCGACAAGCCACTTTTTAAATATAAATCTGTCGCTTTTTCTTTTAAAAAACTAATGCAAAAAACCAGATATCACGCATCCCATAACCAAAATCAGGAGCAGCCTTCAATATTTCGCTGCATCTTTGAACGACCCTATGTCCTATTGGGAGTTGTAACTGCCTTAGTAATCGTTTCTCAATTAGTCTACTCGATATTAGCAGAATAATCAATGCGTCTATTTGATAGCAATTCCTCCTAAAATTACATGATTTCTACTCTCTTTTGGGCGTATTTCGGACTCCCCTTCATTATTAGTAACTTCTACTTCAACCGACCAATCTAGTAACAAAATCTAAAGTTAAAAATATTTCCGTTTTTGGTATTCGCCTTTATGCTGCAGTCAATATTATAAAGCTGGCTCTTCTTTATTCTGATGGTCTGCAAAATCAGCTACGTCTATATACAACAAAAACAGTAGTTTGAAGTCTTTCATGTCGAACAACTCATAAAGGCTGCCTTCTTGGGATTTTCCATCATTTTTTTCGAAATCAAATTCATCTCGGGTCAGCTGTACGATCATGATTACGGTGAATCTATGGTGAACTTCTACTTTAGAATACTCTGGCATGTAGTACTAATCACAATATCAATGCTCCTGGCCAGAATAATCGCATTGACGTACATTAAATAATAGTTGTACCGTCATTTCTACACTGAAATGCACATCAATCTGGCAATTTTAATAACCGCAATCGGACTCAACATCTGCTAACTTTTCTTCTACCCCTTGGAGAATACAAATACGCTTGCTTTCATCTTCCTCAATATAATCTTTATCGGCTTAATCGGAGTCATCATATACCAATAAGGTTGCTAAAAAATGCTAGTCACCCTCTAAAACGAATCGGTCGAAGAACACGTCTGATTTTTAATAGTTTCATACACATCACATTAAATCTCCAATTTGATCCACAACCTATTCAGTCATGTTCTCCATATTGAGTCTACTCAACTCTTCCTTCACGCGTTCTATCATTTCCTTCTAAACCTTCTATCGGATCTGCTTCTCCCTCAACCATTTTATCGCTCCGTACTACTCAACCTTTCTTTTCTAAACTTTCTTTTATCCGCCCTCCTCTCTCGCCTATTATTTTTCATGATATTTCTCCACTAAAGCCCTCAATTGGGCAATGTGTATCCCTCTAACTTTTGGATCGATGATTTCCTCCCCAATAATTTTACCATCCAGCACCTTGAGAACTCGATGCGAATAGTACTTGAGATTAACATCATGAGTCACCATTACAAGAGTTATTTTCTTCTACACGTTCAATCTCATGAGAATATCCAGCACAATCGAAGTATTCCTGGAATCTAAATCTCCAGTAGGTTAGTCCAGAAGCAACATTTTAGGTTTGTTTGCTAAGGCACGGGCGATGGTAACTCTTTGTTGCTCACCACCTGACAGTTGATTTGGATAGTGCTTCAACCTGTGTGACATTCCAACTGAATATAATAGCTCCTCTGCTCTTTTGGAGATATTTCCAGTTGACAAATCTCCCTAAATGTCTTATAAAATACCTTGAGAATCATGGGTAATTAAACATTTTGTTTGGCTGTCAGAGATGAGATCAAATTAAAGGTCTGAAACACAAAACCAATGTGGTTCAACCGCAGTCCGGAGAGAACTTCATCAGAGGTCGATTCTTTGATTTTTTGACTGTAGAGTTGCAAGTTGCCCTAATTCGATGTGATCTTACTTTAGTCTGCTTGTCAATTGTGCCTAAAATATTAAGCAGACTCGTTTTGCCTCCTCCCGAATTTCCCAGAATAATCACGAACTCACCCTGATTAATGCTAACCGACACGCCTCGTAAAGCTGCCACTCCTTCCAACCCAAACAGATACGTTTTATGCAGATTTTCTCCCTTGATGACGATGAGTTAATCCTGAAACAAATCGTGATTAATTTAGTTTTTGTTAGTCATTAAGGCTAAACTTTATTATTTCTGGTATTACATTTAAAATTAACAATTAATTATTCCATCCAAAAATCATTTCAACTGAAAAGAGGTTTTTCTAGTTGCTATGGCCTATCAATTTAGTTTAGTTTTCATGAGCTTTTTACTTATATATGATCTATCTGGTATTTAGTAAAATACAATATCAATAGCATAAGTTGGAGGGAACTCAATACAGTCCCTCAAGTAGAGATAGCTTGTTTTTTATTGCGAAATAAAGCTTATCGTCTGCCGGCTTCTTCGATTTGGCTTACAGTCCCTCTGCTAAATATTTGGCTCGAAGAACAGACTGATATTTTTGAGATTCCTACTTGCTGTTAATAATTTGTTTGAACTCTCTCTCAGCCGGATCAAAATTGGCCCTTTCTCTCTCCTTCATATAGTTCATGTATCTCTTATTTCCACCGATTGGTTCCACTGTCAATGGTTTTGGATTGGCCTCAGATATGCATCGCTTCATGTCCTTTGCTTTGGCAAGATATTGCAAACCCTTCTCGTCTCTCTCTTGCTTGGAGAGAGAAACAGAGGAGTATGATCGTGGAATGACAGTAATCCTTTTGGACGGATCAAGGATAGGCCTATGCTCCTCTTGAACCTTCTGCTGAAATTGTTAAATTTTCTATTTAAAGCGATGCTGCTTGACCTTCATTATTTCCTGATAGTTTCTCTATTTCTGCTAAAAGAGTTATTCCTCGACCAGTCGATCATAGTAGGTTTTTTCTCTTTTCGGCAGGGATATCCTTGAAGTCACGTTAACCGGTTCTCGCGAAGTTCTCTCCTCCAAAATAATTGAATAATTTCGATCGTGATCGTTAATTTATTGGATATTCAACTGATGTTTTAGGTGGATTTCTCTCAACTTATTCTATACCTGTTTCTTTTGCTATTTTTGTATCTCTTGCAGCTGCTTTTGGAGCTCTATGTGAGCGTATGTATGCTTTTCTCTCACCACTGAATTTTTAATCATTTCTTAGCGAAGTTCATGCCGAGCCTATAACTCCTTTAATCTCATACCTATCCTTTCCTTCTTTTTTTAATTCTACCGCATTCGTTCTAGTTTTTCTTACTCTTCCTATCTTTTCGCTTTCTACTGGATACTGTTAACGAACTCCAATGATTTTTGTCTTTGCCTGTCCTCAAATTGTTTTTTTATCTTCAAAATGTTGCTGATTTTTTCTGAGTTTTCTTCCGTCACCACGGATTGATAAACACTCTTGCCTCTATTAAATGGCTTCTTGATCTGACAAAACAAATTTGCTTCGTCCTGCTCAATCTATTTCAACTTTTTTATTGTTTACCACTTTTTCAATTCTAATTAACGCATTATTGATAGCTCATCTCCTTATTTATTCGATTTTTAGAAAGACAAATGCCGGCTCTTTTGATTTATTTTGACCTCGCCAGAACTGATCTATTCTTTGATTTTCTGAGCCACTGACAAAACATCATTTTATTTGCAAACAAACACCTCTTTTATCTTATGACCACAGCCCTCAAAATATTTATTCACAGAGGCAGTCATGTCAATGCGGATTCGGGAATCAGGCTGAGACTACTTCTTGGACTGATTAACAGCCGATGATGAATATAAAATCTGACTGAGGGGAAGTTACTGAGTCACTTCATGGCTAGAATGTAAAGAAATAATAGGTTCATTCCTCTTACCAATTAAATGGTTCTTGTTGCTAATTTGGGTGACTCCTTAGACCTGACTTTCTGATTATTTGATCAAAGATTAGAAAGGATCCTTTTAAGGTTTGTGATGCATTACGATACTGTCTTCTTCCAACTGGTGATCAACCTCCATAATCTTGGCGGTGATCATCTCATATTCTAAAATTTTGGTCATAATAAGCTCTAAGAGGGGAATAATTACCAATAACAATAACCAATATAAAATGTTGCCCTTTGCGATATCTCCTCAAAAGTGACGTTTTCTAGGTCCGTTGATAATCCTCAACCTCTTCACCACTCGAATCCAGTCAATTATTCAGTGATCTATAAAATCAAAGCTATGAAGGGTCTTGATTTTTATTATTACAAATTGAAGTTCGATGGGAAAAAAAGTCAAAAGTGATTAATGTAAGGGAAGATGGTGCCAAAAACATCTGTTTTCAATCAAACCCTACTTTTTTACCAACACTTAGAGGGAGGAATAAACTCTAAGACTCTGTCCTAAACTCAACAAGTACTGCTCTCTCCACTCAGGGATAAGAAAATATTTGAAAAAGCAGTGCCGTAGACCAATCTTGATGGCAAATTCTATACTCCCCTCTTCATCCTCGACTAAGATAGGGTATTTTGGTCGTAAACTTAGAAACTGTACATCGACAACGACGCTCGCACTCTGTAAAATTTCTAAAACAGTATCCTGCTGTAGTAGTACTAAATCAGCTCAATCGTAAGATATTCTTCGATAATTGCTTGCAATTATCACTTTACTTTTGTTTGAGTAATCGTAGATGGTACCCCGCATAAGCAGTGGAAAACATTACTGCAAGGTCTGCAAGGACGACTACACCGACTATCTGCAGGTACTCTACTCCTTATGCAGCATATTAATTCGCCTTGTCACCGCAACTTTGTGACAAAGAACCCCTATTCCACTCTTATTGTTGAGCTTAGTGAAAATTTCCAACTAACTTAACACCAATAAAAATTGCAGGTGCCTTAAAGGGAAACTTCACTCAGAATGGAAAGTTTTATTGAAAGCGAGGTGGAAAGCCCCACCATTGAGAAGGAAACAACCATAAGAGGACTGGGAACTTCCAAGCCTTTGCTTTAGAATGAAATATGATCTGTCTATAATATTAAAGGGTTATTTTAGTGGGATAATTGATATCATTAGAATTGGAAATGAACTGACTATTGCAGTCATTTTCATGCGATTTTATGATAGATAGGTATAATGATTGATCATTTCTTGCGAGTTCCATACAGGGTTGTAGGTGTCCTTACCTTATAAAAGTCGTCTTTTTTTCGATAGTCAGGCTTTTAGTCACCCAAAACCATAGTGGTCTTTCCAGCATTTTTGGGGTTATAATTCCAAACTGGTGGAGCATCTGTTGAATTTTTTTTCCTCGCGAAATCAGTAGGTTTGGTTTCCTCCTTTTTAAATTCTGTTTTAGGGTCTCCAAAGACAATACTACTTTGGTTATGGTAAGAGGTAACGGCTGAGTAAGGAATTGATTACTTTTGGCAGTGTTGGGCCTATTGCCAGTATTTTGAGAATTATCCTGCCAACCGAAAGACCAAGTTGACTCGAGTCCAATTGGATTCGTGTGTTTCTTGGGACTGGAAAGCATGGAAGAGTTGGATGTGAGTTGCCCAGCTGGTGTGTTATCCATAATCAACTATTTTATATATTTATATCTTAATAAAAACTGACAGCCTGCAACTCCTCAACCTTAAGGAGCGACTTGCTTGCTACAAATTCTATCTAAGAACGACAAATATTCCTTTCTAAGGAATCATTTTCTAAATTTATCAATTCCACTCTTCTAGAAATAAAAATATCTTAAATATCTGACTTAATAGATGTAGCAGTGAATCAAAACATCAACTTGTGATAATTTGTCTTCAGCAATTAACGCAATTCTTACTGACTGCACAGTTATATACCTAGCATTCCGCATGCCTGCTGTCTGGTCACAAATTTGCCTTTCACGCGCAGTCTATTATCAGCTACCTTTTTTCTGCAGTCATAGTTTATCTTTTTCTTCCAAATTCTTTTCTTTCTGCATTAGAGGTTATTTACTTTTTCTGGAGATAGCGTGAAACTTTTGCCTTTCTCTACAATCTGGAAATAACCCCAAGAAGAGTTAAATTATGCCTTACAACGTCAATCAAGGTCTATAATTCTGCATCTTTGTAGGTGTCAAGGTCATCATCGGTTAGATATAGAGAAATAAACTCTCTTTTCTCTTCAGGTGATCCTCCGCGAAACCCTTATAGAGTGTGATTAAAATGTTGGATTCTCAAAGCAGAGGGATCGATATCAAGCAAATGCATATTGGGTATATACTCTTCGGGATTATATTAAAATATCTGTGCTGTTTTCTGATTCTGTTCTTAAAGTGCCACAATTTCCTATTATTACTACTATTCGATGATACTCATCTATTTTTACTACTATTAATCAAAGTATTCGTTATCCAGCTACTATTACGACGAACCCTAAACTATATGGCATCGTTACTGGACTTTAAAGTGTGAAATCGAAAAACTACACCTATGCTCCGCCCACTTTACTGAGCAGTTATTTCAAGTAGGGAGATCGCTGTCCCTCCACCACCTAGATGTACAAGGGTCGACTCAGCGGAGTTAGATTCTAAATCATTAATAAGCTAAATGAGAAGCAAGCAACTGAAGGGGAGAGTAGTTCAACCATGCCCTCCAATTTCAGTTGTTGAAATATGTAGTACCTCAATTAGTTCGGGTTATATCGGTCGGAAGTTCGGCGATATTTTAGGAGAAAACGGTCCAGAAAGGATGTACTCTGCAACATCGAGGTAAGACGGAGTCTTTCTGCCTTGTTTCTTCATTGCTCCTATATACTAATGAATATATATTTATAGCCCAACTTTCAGATTAAGGAACCAGCGATGCAAGAAATTAGTATACTGGGGTGGATTTGTCTTTATAGACTATGCATACGAGAAGAAAGGCTAGTTAATAGAATCTAAAATATGGCTCAGCGTTCAAGATATATTGCTATCATACTTTATTTACAAGGTTCTCGGCATCAACATTGACCTCGTGGGTAGGTTTACCTCTTCTTCCCTGCACTTTGGCTGTGGCCTTGGTCAGAATTCTCTTCTCGGGATCATGCATCTCATTAAGTTTATGATAGTCAACATTGGGCCTTTGGATAACTTTAATTTTTCTGATCTTAACGTTCTTGACGGGATAGATAGGTGAGACCTCCTTTGTGATCTTTTTCTCAATCACTTCGCTGGTAAACAAATTCAGGATTTGGGTCGCATTTGCTTTGGAAACTTCCTTAGCAATTATATCGTTGATGCGCTTGCGGATGATTTTCTGTTGAGAGGTCAGGGCGTAGTTGGTTTTGCGTTTTTGGTTGGTTGACTCTCGGGTGAAAGCAATTGCAAACACTCGTAGTACATAACCATCAGATGACTTGACATCCTGAACAGCCTCAATCAAAGTTTTTCTCTTCTTAATAAGGGAGCAGAGCTCATCACGAGTGATATCTACTCCATAGAAGCTGGTAAGGGCCTGTCTTCCTTCGGTCTGATCAACAATAAGCTTTATTTTTCTCCAGTGGAAACTGTCTTGATTAGGAGCAAGATCTGCCTGCATGGAAGTGACTACTCTTCCTTTAATGCTGTCCTAAACTTTTTCTGAGGTAATTATAAAAGTTACTGAGACCCTGAGTTCTATTAGCGCAAGTGAAGCCGAAGGATTCGGACTGGAAGGGAGCGGGTGCTTTGAGTTAAAACCACTCCTTTCTGGAAAGGGAGTCAACCACTTTCTTTTTCTGTCCTTTCTTGCCGTAGTTCTTCTTGCTTTTGCCTTGAGCCATGGATTAAATATTAAAATATTTTTATAAATTAAATAATAAATAATAAGGTTAATTCGCATTAAACTTTTTACTCTCCCCCGCCCAACAGTTACCTTTAAAGAGCTAGGAACATAATAGGATAAAGATGTTATGGCTCTTTCTGATGAGCATGATTGGTTTGCTGTCCATGCTCAGTTAAATCGAATAATTGTCTATATATTATATGAAGCGTAGCAGAAGCAAAAAAAGAAGAGGGTTATAGATTCCTCTTTTCGTAAAGAAACTCATGCAAATCATGGAGGTACTTATCTAAATATTTTAGAGTCACTTAACTCAGGATATCATCAGTTGGACCACGACGGGGGATTCTTTCATCATTAAAAGCATCACTAAATTTACTTAATAGGTTCTGCCCATCTATTGGAAACACCGAAATTTCTCATCCTTTATTCGACAGCTCAATATGTATGGCTTTAAAAAGACCCGCCACCCTGATGGTGAGAATGTCTACACTAATGAAGATTTTAAGGCCGGATCAAGGCAGCTTCTCAAGAATATTGAAAGGAAAATGCCTGAATAGAAGGAGGAAGTCATCATGGCCTATAATGGAAGTATCCTACGAAATGAGGGAGTCACTGTCAAAGAGATTAACGATCTAAAAGGAAGACAAAAAAAGTTGGAAGAGATGTGCAAGCACTTCATATTTGAGAATCAACGTTTGATAGAAGAAAATAAGAATTTAGTCCATAAAATGGAGCAATAATCGACTGAAAAAGAGGAAAGACTATAATAGTTTCTCTACTGTTTGGTAACTCAAAACAGAACGAGAGAAATCAGCGCCCCAGAATAAGGTCCTAAGCTAAGCATAACAAATTCATAGTACGACCTATCATTAGAACAACCCAAAAAGCAGCAGCAGCAGGCTAGTAACATATAAAATGTATCGACAGAAGCCGATTAGAGTAGCCACATAAAGAGAGTAAAGGTCTTATTGTAGCAAATTTACTTCAGGCGAAATTCAAAATTCAGCGAGAACATCACACATATCAATCCTCCAAAGAAAGAATAGCCGTATTTCCATTTAGATGAGATGAAAAGCGAGCTGATAGATATGCCCAATGAAGACTAATTCAAAAATTAATAATTTTTATCGATAAACGATTTCATAAACGCCGACGACCAAGATTACAACATCGATCTTTCGGCTTCACCTTGAGTGAGAGTGATAATGCATGATGTGACTACAATGATTGAGTGATTACATAACTGATACTGTTAAATGCCGATATTACTCTTAGCGTTTTTCTTGCTAATGAGAGTAATATAAATTTAATAGTGAATGGGCCAAGGCGAGTCATCCCGCTAGATCTTCATCACAATCGAGGAGAGCGAAACACAATCTCAGTAACTCTACGATTTCAACTCACGCGATAATAAAACCGTAGTTAATGAACCTATTAGATCAAATTCTATCATCGCCCGCGACGGAGAAAAATTAACTTATTAATCTAATGGACTTCATTTTGCTCCGCTCTACTCAGTCATGATAGATCCCTATCAGGTTGAACTTTTTATGGAGTCTGAAAATTAGAAATAATTGTGGAGAGTGCTTAAACAGGAAGAGGAGTATCCTCTGTAGCAGGGGACCACAGTCAAACTTGGCAAAGTAAAACTCAAGCTGAAGGACATTGTCGAGGAGGAAAAGGAAATGACTGAAAAGGATATCAAATCGAAGAGTGTCTGCTATTAAAGAGCTTAACTTAAGAGTATATCGGCTCACAGCAATGTTAGTCAATAGAATCAATGCAGAATCTGTTTCGAAACCACCAACTAAAAAGAGAACCCTTTGGTTTGCCTATGCCGCTGCTCAGGCACTGTCAAATATACTCACTTTGAGTGTCTACGGGATTGGATCTCCAACCATGTGGTTAAAAGATAGCACAACAACACTCTATTTTACTCTTATCAGGAGACCAAGTGCTAAATTTGTCAGGAATTTTACCAGCCCGAATTCTACTTACAGGGAAGAAAATATTTGCTGCTCGATCTAGAAAATGCACCCAATCCGCCTTACGCTATTTTTGAGAGTATTGAGGAAGATGAAAACAATAACAAGCGATTTTCGGTGTTTTTAATCGGACTTGGGGAGGAAGAGATCACCATCGGTAGAAATAGCAACTGCACTGTGGTGATGAAATAGATTAGCATAAGTCGAAGCCACTGCGCATTGACGTTTAAAAATAAATCTCTTTTCATTCGAGACAAAGGCTCTAAGTTTGGCACTCTGATCAAAGTGTAGGAAGCAATCGAGTTCAGCCCAATAATAGGATTAAGTCTTCAGTTCTAATCGAAACTGATAACTATAAAATAAAAGAGTGGACTCCACTGTTGCTGTTCGGAAAGTGACAACTTCCGTCTAAAGTTGAACCGTACATCGACTCAAAGGAATCCCTATTCGGTTGAAGAAAACTACCCTTAAATTTGATAAATCGGCTAGTTAATTTTAATTAAATTATATTTTTATTTTATTTAAGTAGTAATGGTAAAGATATTCTTCTGAAACCAATATTTATGAAATTAAATCAAGTACTTTGCGAAAAATATGTTTAAATTTGGTGAATACTTTCTATATCCTTTATTATTTAAAGAGGCCTATGATGTTAATTTCAATTTATTTTATTTGGAAAAGATTTTGTAAAAAGAAAAGCTTTATAATATATATACAATCATTAGCTAAATTAGTTCTTTTCAAAAAAACCAAGATAACTTCTTTAAAATGGCTTTTTTTATTAACAATTTTGTAATTGATCTTTTTAACAGGAAATTTTTAGGAATTATCTGAAAGGTCTTTAATCCAATTTGGCAAAATTTGTTAAATTGTTTTGTAAAGAAGTAGCCAGCCATTACAATAATAGGAATCAGACAAAACCCGATATAAATTATCATTTGTATGTAATTATTTTAATAAGCAATGTATTCAGTCACTAAACTATTAAATTGACCTTGCAGCAAAGTTAGCATATTAAAGACCGTTCTTCTTAAATAGCATATTTCCATAAAAACTGGATATGTTGCTCCTGTTCGATAAGTTATCCCCAAATCCTTTATTGATACCCCTAAATTTGATTCCACAAGATCAAAATATAGAAAATAGGCTTATGAAAAACCTGTCTCCATGATTCCATTTAAGATTAGAGAGCAGTTGATATTTTTATAAAGGGAACCGTTATTGAGATAGGAATAGTTGCATAGATTATATCCTAATATATTTCTTTATTCAGTCTTATAGTTCACAAAAAATGACGGTA
>Ga0302185_10000903_pt1 | contig 21793 bp, 16 predicted proteins | sample II_Bog_E1_1_FD_200231 | JGI IMG/M metagenome (GOLD analysis project Ga0302185, IMG submission 200231) | Peat permafrost microbial communities from Stordalen Mire near Abisko, Sweden - II_Bog_E1_2 | ecosystem: Environmental > Terrestrial > Soil > Wetlands > Peat | place: Sweden: Abisko... | reverse complement strand
TTCCATCCTTTGCAAGCAGCAGTTGAATGTGATTTACCATCCGCTCAAGAGCAAATATTTTGAAGCCCTGATGCTCGGCATGCGCGGCCGCTTCGGCACCCGCATGATACCCATGAAGACCGCATTCAAAGAAATGATCGCACACAGAAACGACCTCACCGCCACCGTGTTCATTGCCGATCAAACCCCTATGCCCGAAAACGCCTACTGGACCAAATTCCTCAACCAGGACACACCCATATTCAAAGGCACCGAGATCATAGCCCGCAAAATGAACCTCCCTATTGTCTATTCTTATATCAAAAAAGAAAAGCGGGGCTACTACACCATGTACGCCTCCATTCTCACAGATGATCCTGCCGCCACTGCCGATGGCGAAATATCTGAGATGCACACACGCCGCCTCGAGCAAGACATCATCGCCAACCCCGATACATGGCTATGGTCACACCGCCGGTGGAAGTATAAACGCCCTACTTCATAAATCCATATTCATGCTCCGGCTTTATGCCTTTTACTTTATTTTCTGCTTCCTGGGCCCTAAGTTCTACTCTTCTTATTTTCCCGCTTATGGTCTTGGGTAGTTCGCTTACAAATTCTATCAGTCGCGGCATCTTATAAGGTGCCAGGTTTTTGCGTGTGTACCCGAATAGTTCATTGGCCGTATCAATTCCCGCCACATAACCTTTATTCAAAACAATAAACGCTTTCACCTCAAATCCCTTTATCGCATGCGGGCTTCCCACCACCGCCGACTCCTGCACTGCTTCATGCTCCAGCAGCACACTCTCCACTTCAAAAGGCCCCACCCGGTAGTCCGATGCTTTGATCACATCATCATCGCGCCCCACAAACCATATATATCCGTCCGCATCTCTGTATGCCTTGTCACCTGTATAGTATAGGCCGTGTTTAAATACACTCTTCTTCTTTTCCTCGTCACCAAAATAATCAAAAAATATCCCGTTGGGCTTGCCTGTATCCATTTTCACACATATGTTGCCCTCTTCATTATCCTCCTGCTCGTTGCCGTCATCATCAGCTATGACCACATCATACAGGAAGGTCGGCTGCCCCATCGATCCGAATTTTACTTTCTTTCCCGGCAAGTTACCCACTACACAAGTGCTCTCGGTTTGCCCAAACCCGTCCCGGATCAGTATGCCTGTACCTTTTTGCCATTGCTCTATCACTTCCGGGTTCAGCGGCTCACCGGCTGCCACACACTCCCTGAAGCTGAACTTATACACTGCCAGGTTTTCCAGTATCAGCATCCGCAGCACAGTAGGCGGCGCACAGAACGTAGTTATTTTATGTTGCTCAATAAGCGATAATGTCTGCCCCGCATTGAACCGCCCGGTTTGATGATACGCAAAAACCGTCGCCCCTATGCCCCATGGCGCAAAAAAACTGCTCCAGGCAAACTTCGCCCACCCCGGCTGTGATACGTTATAATGAATATCACCCTGCCGTATCCCTGCCCACGACGCCGTAGTCATATGGCCCAGCGGGTAACTTATATGCGTGTGTACCACCACCTTCGGCATACCCGTAGTGCCCGACGTGAAGAACAGGAACAACGGATCTTCCGGCCTTGTGTCTGCCACCGCTGCCAACTCATCTTCACCCTCCATATCTTCCATGCAATACCATCCATCTCTTTTCCCTTCGGCAATGACCTTGATACGCACCGTCAGCCCTGATAGCAATTCCGCTTCTTCTATCTTCATAGCATTGTCTGCATCCGCTATTACCACTTTAGGCATCAGTTTGCCAAAGCGGTACACAATATCATGCACTCCCAGTATTGTTGCCGCTGGTATCATACGGTAGCCCCCTTTTATTGTTGCGAGTATCGCCAGCCAGTTTATTGGCTGCAAGGCCATTTGCGTCAGCAGCACATCACCCCTTTCTACGCCTTTATTTCGTAAAAAATTCAATAAACGGTTGCTTAACCTGCTCATCTCTCTGAATGAATAATGATGCACTTCCGTGCCATTTGTCCACAACAGCGCGGTTGCATCAGGCGTATCCTTTACATGTATATCCTCAAACACCTCTTTTACCCAGTTGAATTTCTCAGGTTTAGGTATTGCCAGCATACTTAATTCATCAAATTTCTGCTCCGCTATCAGGGCGCGTATGTCTCTGAATAATTGCTCCATAAGATAAAGCTAAGTATTTTTAGCACCCGTATCAATGACCCAAAAACTGATATTGGTCATAAAAATATTCCAGGAAACGTTATAGTATCATTCGGCAATCGGGTATCATATCTGGCGCTGGCCTCCCGCAATTCTTTCTATAATATTGCTTTTACGATTCCGAATTCCTTACCTAACTTTATTACACGGTATCTTAAGTGATCAGAACAGATGTGGCAAAATAGCCCCGGTCTTCGCGTAGGTACAAATAAAGCCTTCAAATCGGCTTTAGCCAAACTTCACTAAAATCAGGACGACACATTATAAAAATCACGCGTGATAAAAACGAGACATTTTCGAGACATTCTAAAGCATTAAATCATTGAAAAACAACCACTTAAACCGTTTCAATTTTTTTCTGGCAGAGTGTGATATTTCTAAGTTGACTTATGCATTCAGCAAAATCAACTTGATGCGGGATTCCCACTTTAGCGTTAGCCCTGTGCGTGAGCGACCGCGTGCCGCCTGTAGCTGTAGCGAAGGCGCAAGGGGGCAAGGAGTATGTTTACGAAGACCCTTTCCATGCCTTATTCGGAGACATTACACATACAAACTGAATATCATACAAACTCAAAAATCAAGAAAATCTCGTTTCAGACGATCAAAATCAACTGAAAACCTTTTTTCAGTTGATTTGAAATCAACTATAAATTTTCACAAATCCTCTGAAACCCGCTACCAGCTTATATCACTAATTTAAAACCGCAAAAAAATCAACATAGATCAACTGTAGATTTTAAATAAAAAATAATCAAAATGTATAAAAACACAAACAACACTGGTATAATTCGTCCGGGCACCAATGCAAATTCAAACCCTGGAATTTGGAATTTCATTTTGGGGATTTCCACATTGATATTGTTTTTCACCTCAAGCGCCTCAGCCCAGCAAGCAGCCCTACACGAAGACCTTTCGCTCAAATATCTTGTCCAGCTACCCGTGCAAAGATCCGCACACCCACCCGTCATTATCCTGCTCCATGGCTACGGCAGCGATGAAAAAGACCTCTTTGAACTCCGTAATTTCTTTCCTAAAAACTACATCATCATATCTGCCCGTGCCCCATATACCCTGCCACACGGCGGTTACCAATGGTACACCATGACGCAGGTCGGCGGCATCCACGATGGCAATACCGCACAGCTGGCCGGCAGCCGTAAACTCATCGAAAAATTCATAACCGAGGCTACTGCAAAATACCAGGCCAACTCTAAAGAAGTTTATCTCATGGGCTTCAGTCAGGGCGCCATCATGAGCTACCAGGTCGGTCTCACAGCCCCTGCCATGCTGCGTGGCATCGGTGTCCTCAGCGGCACAATCTATCCGTCTCTTAAACCATTGATAAAAAAATCGGACGCATTAAAACAACTGAAAATTTTCGTCTCCCACGGCAATGTAGACCAGGTCATCCCGTACGATGAAGGCAAAGCCGCCGCCGGTTACCTCACAAAACTCGGCCTCTCCCCCGACTTCCACCGTTACCCCGGCATGGGCCACTCTATCAGTAAGGACGTCTTATTTGATCTCGTTGCCTGGCTGAAAAAATAAACAACAAAACGCATTGCGCAATATAAAATATATCAGCCAGCATAATATTATATAACAGAATATCCCCTATGAAAAACATTTTCTGATAGTATTTATTTCTTTATCTCAAAATGAATATTATCTTTAAAACCCCACAATTGTTTTATGAGGAAAATGATACAAATCAAAACCTCTTTTTTATTTATACTTATAAGCTGCTTTGCGGTATCAGTTTCCTATTGCCAGGTAGCACCGGCCTGCAACAACGACAATGCACAAAGACTTTCAAAAACACTTTCTGGTTACCTTCCTAATACTACTTTATATTTTGCAAAACAAAATGCACAATCCGGAGAAATCGCAACGGGTTTATATCTGATGCTTTCCGACTCAATGTTAAACACACCGGACAAATCTGACGATGATGCTACCGGGTTTGTTGCCTCTGCCAGTACCGACTCTTTGAGTGCCAATGATACTATTAACTTGTTCGCTGCCGATGCCGACCCTGTAGACAGTAAAGAGGCCAGCGCTAAAAGCATCACCGTTCCTGAATTTGTTGCAAGCAGAGCTGTCAAAAATGAAGATGGCTCATCAAATCTGCCCGCTGAATTAAGTGACAAAAAAATTGACCGGCTGATAAACAAATATGCCGAAATGATAAGCCTTGAGCCCGAAGATGTAAAGAACTACCCACTCTACAAATTCATCAATGACTGGTATGGCGTCAGGTATAAATGGGGCGGGATGGACAACACAGGCATAGACTGCTCTGCATTTTCTCAAAAATTATATGGCAAGATATATGGCACCACGATCCAGCGCACTGCCAGGCAGCAACACAAAAGCAGTGAAAAGATAAAAGACTATGACGATGCCAATGAAGGTGACCTTGTCTTTTTCCGGATTCACCATATTCGCATTTCACACGTAGGTGTTTATTTGGCTAATGGTTATTTTGTTCATGCGTCAAGGTCCAAAGGCGTCGTCATCAGCAACCTGGACGATAAATACTGGAGGAGCAGGTATGCCGGTTGTGGCCGCATAGCCAAAGCCGACAGACCCGCTACCGAATCAGATTTTGCGCAATAGTTATTGTAAACTTCCACTTAGTTTCTTATGATAAAACACATAAGAAACCCCTAGCAAAAGTATAAACACTAACATAAATATCCATTGACTGGCCGGAGTGCCGATTGCTATAAAAGAGTAAGTAGCACCCAGCAGGTCGAACGCGAAACCCGCATAAGCCCATTCCTTAACCTTGGGAAAACCAGGAACCAGTATTGCGGTCACACCCAGTAATTTAGCCACTCCCAAAAAAGGGTTGAGGTATTTGGGGTAACCCAACTGGACCATGAATTTTACAGAATCTGCTGTAGACAAAATTTCCGGGATAGCAGATGACAACATTAATGCGGCTAGCAGAGCTGTAAACACCCAATAGATAATATTTATTCTTTTCATTATTATGTTTTTAAGATTTAAAATACTTGATCAATTCCGGCGCCAGAACTTTCATAGATACATTGTGGCTTTGGCCTTTCAGGAATAAAGCTTTAGCATCAGGCACAGAGGCGGCCAGTTTTTTAACCGCATTTATCAGTGATACAGCAGTCTTCTCACCTGCCACAACTGTTGTGGGCACCGTAACTGACGCTGCCAACTGGACCGGGACTGAAAAATCCCCCATTGTTGCAGCATCATAAGAAAGTGTATGGGCAACAGCCTTAAGCTTTTTCCACGCCGGGGTTAAACTCATAATTACAGGAAATATTGCAGGCAATCCAACCAGATCTTTCATGAAAAACTTAACAGCTTCACCACGTTTCCCCGTTGCCACAAACTGTTTGAATCTTGCCTCAGCATCAGCTGGCGGATTATGCCCGCCCATGTTCTTAACATATGGCGGCTCGTAGAGCATAAGCTTTTTAATATTGAGTCCCCTCGCCGCCGCATGCAAGGCCAACGCAGCACCGGAAGAAAAACCAACTACGAAAGCAGCACCCCCTACTTCGCTAATAAGTGCATCAAGGTCTTCAACCTCCCGGTCAACCGAATATGGAGCGGTGTCTCCACTTTCGTTCCTCCCCCTTCTGTCATAAACAACTACAGTATATTGATCAGACAAAAGTGGGATCAGGTGGTGGGTAGGGCCAAATGCCCGGCTGCACAAAGCCCCATCTACTACAATAATTGGCTGCCCATTTCCTGTTTTTGTGTACGCTATGGTTGTACCATCTTTAGATTTTACAATCGGCATAAAAGCTTATTTCACGTTAACCAAATAATTTGATAGTTTATCCAGGCTCATATTCCAGCCCGTTTCTGCACCACCAATATGAGGCGCACCTTCTGCTGTAATTTTTGAGAAAATGAAATGGAGGATCAGTTTAGTTGCAATACCCTCTTCTATAAAAGTGATTGTATTCAGCACTTCAAAAAGGTGTTTACCACTTTTGTCTATGGCTGCACTTGTAAAAACAATTCTTTCGAGATCAATTATCTCCTGAAATCGTCCATCCATGGGATAAATAACACCATCTGGAGCTTTCATATGAATCAGGATATCGCCACCCGCTTTCGCGTTCCAATTGCATACCGGATTAGTAAAGCCCTTTGGCCCCCACCATTGTTGAATATGCCTTTCATCTGTCCATGCCTTCCAGACCAATTCACGTGGGGCGTTGAATGTGCGGGTGATGGTCAGTTCTTTATTTGCTATCTGTTCCATGATCTTTCGTTTTTGAAATTCTAATTAAATAATTGGGTTTTCCAGGTATTGTTCAAGTTGGTCAAATGTGCCTGCAAAGCCATGTTGCATGCCGCTCTTCATGCCATCATATACTTTTTGTTGTTCCGTTGTTGCATTTACAGGGCCGCCTCTGAAGGTAAGTGTGGTTTTACCGTCATGCTCCACGAATGTTACAATATTGAGTGTCTCCAGCGGGAAGCCTGGAATAAATGCGTTAGCGGTTACGTTCCCTTCTTCATCTGAAAACGAATTGATGAAAACAATCCGATCAGGGGCCGACATTTCAAGATATTCGAATTTACCCCACATTACCCGACCGCCAAACTCCATGTTATAATGAAAAATGCCTCCGGGGGCAAAATTGAATTTGTTGATATTCAGAGTGCAGCCCTGAGGGCCCCACCACTTCGCTATGGCCTCTGCATTTGAAAATGCTTTGTATACCAATTCCTTTGGCGCATTAAAAGTGCGGGAGATAATCAGCTCTTCACCTGCTAACATTTCAGACAAATGTCCTTCCAGCCTGTTGATGGTTTGCTTTTGACCCTCAAGGGCACCATGTTCTTTAACCACGAGATCTCTTATAGCTGCGGTTTCAAAAACCATACTCATGGTGAGTTTTGTTTTATTATACTGCTCTTGAAACGTAACGGTAGCTGTAAATTTCGGCGCAGTATGCACATAAACAAGGCGCTCCGGTTTTACAACTTCTGTAAAAACAGATTCATTAGGATAATCAGTGCCATCCGGGCCATGCATTGTATGCAGCCACATACCTCCTGGCCGCACATCCATTTCCTGGGTAGTATTAGTAAACCCATCGGGTCCCCACCAATTGGCCAAATGATCCGGTTCGGTCCAGACTTTCCACACCAGTTCTCTCGGTGCGTTAAGTATCCTGCTGATGCTGATCTCGCGATCTGATGAATCGGCGCTGCCGTTATTTAGTTGATTTTCTGATGCCATTTTTTTTTGTTTTAGTTTGAGATGTTGTATTTTTTTGTATTTCTTCCAGGTAAATTTCCAATGCATCTAAACGAGTCTCCCAAAACTGCCTGTATTGTTCTATCCATTCTGACACTTCGTTTAGCTTTTCCAGTTTTGCTTCGCAATATCTTTCCCGGCCCTGCTGTTTCATATTGATCAGCCCACACTCTATAAGTATCTTCATGTGCTTATAAATGGCTGCACGGCTTACATCAAAATTCTCGGCGACCGAATTAACATTTAATGACTGGTGGGCTACCATATTTAATATTTCTCGTCTTGTGGGGTCTGCTATAGCCTGGAACACATCTCTCTTCATAAAAAATCATTTTATTGCTTTTACTCCAAAATATTACAATTATAGCCACTAGCCTTTAATACTTCTACTATTTTCAGCGGCAACAAGGATTCGCCTTCTACTCTCAAAATCTTGTCACAATCATCAAGATCGAAATTTATTTTGCTCTTAGGAAAATGTGCAAGCAATTGCTGCACCAGTGTATGCGACTGATCGAAGCCCTGCACATTTGTTGAAAACACTTCTACCATTTTTTTTATTTCTAAATGAAACCAAAAGGTTTCACAAAAATATGAAACCTTTTGGTTTCACAAAATTTTTGGCAAATTTTTTTTGCCTGGCGGCAATTACATGAAGAAATAAGATAATGCCTGGTTATTGTTTTGTGATCTTCGTATCTATCATCACATTATGGTGGCCGGTTATTTTCAACGTGTATTCGCCAGCACTAAGTTTGCAGCGGATACGCATTTCAGTGTCACTAATAGTTTTTGTTTTGTTCATTTTAGAATCACCGTCTTTATCAAAACACTCGATGGTTACTTCCTGTGCTTTCATATTGGCGGGAAAGCGGATGACCAACTCATCGCCTACCGGGTTTTCTACCGTGATATCTTCTCTGGCAAATACCTTTCCACCTGCAACTTCCGGGTCAACGGGACTTGAGCCTGTTGTATTTGAAGTAACTTCAAGATCAACCATTACAGGATATTTGTTTGACATCTGGTATAAAGCCTCAATAACTTCAGAAGGAGCGGATGTGTTTTTATGTGTGCTGTTATTATTGATAGATACTTTGAACCTTTGCCCATCATTACCTATAACGCGGAATGAGTTAGGGATGTACCTGATGTAATCGTTGTTGTTAATGATCCAGGACGAAAGGAAGATATGATCGTACCAGTTTTTACCACCTCCGCCTGTGCCACATGAATTAGGGTAAGATGCAGACTCACGGGTAGATGTGGTGAAGTAATCTGCAAATGATGGGTTATGATCCCAATTAGCAGGATAAGTCAGTTTTCTGTCGGGGAAAAATGGTGGATCAAAGAAACGGAAAGCAGTATCTGTAGGGTTGGTGAGTATCTGGTAAAACGTTTCTTTAGTATTCCGCACGTTGAAATCACCCATATTTACCATGTTGGGCAAATGTGTGAAATGTTGTTTGGTAAGTTCCATAACAGCGCCTATCTGTTCTCCCCTTACCTTTTCAAATTCATCACCTGACATGTCATGATTAGGGATCAGGTAGAGAAAGGTAGTATCGTGTGTGCGAGCCAGGTTAGGATCTTTATAGTATAACTTATATGTGTTGAAGTCGGTAATGTTTGAGTAAGACGAAACAATGGAGAGAAAACCTAATTTGCGCTGATCATAAAAAATCATGGACATACTAGTGGTATGCGCAACATTTGTGAACGGACAATGTGCATATCGGCCGGGAAAAGCTGAATTGAGCCCATACTGTTCAATAGAATCTGCAAACCCCACAGGTGCACTGCCATATTTATCGTCTACCGACTCTTTGATTGATGCCATTTTCTCCAAAGAAACAATATCGGGATTTGTATATGCTACAATGGTTTTCAAATATCCATGATACAAGCCATTAGGCCCCTGGCAGCCATTGCCATAATAGAGCGCATTATAAGCCATTATGCGTAACGTGTCTTTCTGGGCAAAAGATGTGGTAATACTAACAGAACAAAATAAACAGAGAATGAGACTTTTGTAATTAAGGCGCATTGAAAAAATTGTGGATGAAAATTTGGGTGTCGCGCCAAAAATATACTCTAAATCGGTATAGAGTTGAGATGCAGCAAAACTTAACCTAAAAACAATATTGGGAGGCTTGAAACGACTACAGTAACCGGAAAGACGAGCTGCAATATTACTGTTGATTTTCGGTGCAAGATGAGATAAAATATACTCTTGCATCCCATAACCGGTTCTTCCTTTCCGGGTTTCCGGGCTAATAAATTTGGGCGCAACGCAATATAATATTTCATACTATTTTATTGACCCTTCCATTTTTCAAAAAAAAATTGACTTTTTTATTTAAAAGTAAAAAATAATACAATACAAATAAAATAAAAATATGAACATTCGAATTATATTTTTCGCTAATTAACTAGGATTAAGCAATACAGTATTTTATTTATTGCAAAATAAATCCATTCTATAAGATAAGATGAGAATTCGCTATAAAATAGAACCTAAAATCGCCAAATTATTAATCGACAGCCAATAATCAGAGCCAATAAATTAACAAACTAATGCTATGCCAGATGGAAAAAAAATTTGGTATCACAAATAATGAAGCTTATATTTGTTATCATAACGTTAATGATAACTAAATGAAAAGTTAATAAATTTAAAAGCATGAGAGAATTATTTATGATGAATTAAAATGACAAATAACGATTGCTAACAATTAAAAAACAATTGTATGAAAAAAGTATACTTAATTATTCTGCCATCAATTATGTTTTTTTCAGGTTATGCAGCTCTCAACGGCAAATGTACACCCGCAGGGATGGGTTCCGGCTTTTCCGGCGTAACAACATTTTGTAAAGGAGTTGCAGCATCGGCACTTAATTTTAACTACACGGAGTGTTCTTCGGGAACCGGACCGGCAATCGGAATACCGTGTACTGCAACATGGTATTATAATACTACTAATTCCACGGCAATCACCAGCTCCACAGTAATGGTATCGGCACCGGTTACTTTTACATCAGCAGCAGGAGTTAATGGCAATCTTCCATCAGTAACACCAATCACCTCCACAGCCGGCACTTATTATTATTTTTGCGTTGTGAAATGGAGCATAGCAGGCAGCTGCACATCGCCTTACATCACATCAACTCAATTAATTGTTATTAATTCAACGCCACCTGCTATAAACGGAGCCAGCAGTGTTTGCGCAGGCTCCACTATAATGCTAAGTGATATATTTGATGGTGGCACATGGAGCAGTGGAAACACAAGCGATGCTATTGTAGGCATCTCCGGAATTGTAACTGGCGTGACAGGGAGCACAAGCACAACGATCACCTATACATTAGGCACGGGTTGCAAAGCCACAAAGGCCATCGCTATCAACCCATTGCCTGCGGCTATAACGGGCACAGCAAATGTATGCAATGGAGCAACGACCACGCTGAATGATGCAACAATAGGTGGAACATGGAGCAGCAGTAATACCGCAATAGCCACAATAACTGCCAGCCATATAGTAAGCGGCCTTACGGCAGGTGTTACCAGTATAGCCTATACCCTGGCTACCGGATGTGCAAAATCAATAACACTAACAGTAAACCAATCACCAGCGGCAATAAACGGGGCGAAGGCAATATGTACAGGCTCTACATTAACACTGAGCAATGTATTTGACGGCGGCGTATGGAGCAGTTCTAACACAGCTAACGCACTTATCGGTTCGGCTACCGGTATGCTCACCGGCATAACCGGCCCAGGTACAGCTACAATATCCTATACATTGCTAAGCGATGGCTGCAAGAGCACATCTGTTGTTACCATCAATCCTTTACCCGCACCTATTACCGGGCCGGACAATGTATGCGCAGGGGCAACGACCACCCTTGCGGACGCGACACCGGGCGGAACATGGAGCAGCAGCAATGTTGCCATAGCTACCATCAATGCAACCCATGTGGTAACAGGCATAGCGCCAGGCATGGCCATAATAAGCTATATACTGGCAACAGGGTGCGGACAAATAACTTCAGTAAATGTAAATCAGTCGCCCGCCCCGATAGCAGGGACAAATGCTCTGTGCGTAGGCACTTCGACAACGCTGAGTGACATTTTTGACGGTGGGGAATGGAGTAGCTCGAGCACTGGCAGTGCCACAATAGGATCAACCAATGGTGTTGTAACCGGGATAACAGGAGCAACTACTGCAACGATCGCGTATACACTAATGAGTAATGGATGTAAAAGCACAATGATATTATCGGTAATTCCTAACCCCGCTGATATAACAGGCAGCACAAACCTCTGCACAGGTACAACAACAATTCTTTCAAATACCATTGCAGGTGGATGGTGGAGCAGCAATAATCCTGAGACAGCGCTGATCTCCGCAACAACAGGCGTAGTAACAGCCATAGCAAGCGGCACAACAATCATCACCTATTCGCTGGGCGCCGGCTGCTATAGCACCAAAACTGTTAGCATAAACATAACGCCCGGTGTAACGACAGGCTCAATATCACCCATAATAACAGGCGCACCCAGCACTGCATTAAATTTCCATACAACCGGCGCACCAGCCACTTATAACATTGCCTGGGGCACGGCTGCACAAGCTGCAGGTTTCGCAAACATAACATCAAGCCCGCTTGATACGCTGGCTTCAGACTCTGTATTACACATTGCGGTTCCAACCACAGCGATAGCTGCTACCTATACCGGAACATTATCGGTAGCATCAACGGGCTGCGTAAGCCAGGGTGCCCTGATCCGAGCGATCATCAACGACTCACTAATAATTTATGCGTATGCCGGCAATGCCACAAATGGCAATAGTGGCAACGGCGGCGCGGCAACCATAGCCCAAATATCACACCCATCGAGCGTGGCATCAGATTGCAATGGCAATACTTATATAGCTGACTATGACAATGGCGTGGTGCGCAAAGTAGATGCAACAGGCACCATCAGCATATTCGCGGGAAATGGCACAATAGGATACAGCGGTGATGGCGGTGCGGCAACTGCGGCCGAACTGTCTACGCCTACAGGAGTAGCAATAGATGGTTATGGCAATGTTTACATTTCTGATTACAACAACATGGTGGTGCGCAAAGTAAATACTGACGGCATCATCAGCACTTTTGCCGGAAACGGCGGACATGGCTATAGCGGCGACGGCGGCGTTGCTACATCGGCTGAATTGAACTACCCGGTTGGGCTTGCCGTAGACAATGCAAACAATGTATACATCACTGATTACCTAAATTCTGTGATACGTAAGGTAAACACATCAGGCATCATCACAACTGTGGCAGGAAACGGGACAGCCGGATATACTGGAGACAACAGTGCAGCTATAAGCGCACAATTAAACAACCCAAGAGGTGTGGCAGTAGACGCAGCAGGCAATATATACATTGCCGATTATGGCAACAATGTGATACGTAAAGTAAATACGTCTGGCATCATCACAACAATAGCGGGCAACGGAACAGAAGGATATAGCGGCGATGGCAACATGGCAACATCAGCTACGTTGAACAACCCATGGGGCATAGCAGTAGATGGCCATAACAACATCTATTTTTCCGAGCTCCACAATAACGTGATACGTAAGGTTGACTCAACAGGAATGATCAGCACAATAGCGGGTAACTATGCACTGGGAGAGGGGTTCAGTAGCAACGGGAAAGAAGGCATCACCGCTCAACTTGACCAGCCAATGGGTATATCCATCAACTGCACAGGCAACTTATTTATAGCCGACAATGCAAACTATGCCGTACGGATACTCGGAGCATATGACAGGGCGCCATTCTTCACAGGCGGCGCAACTCAAACAATGTATACTTTTTCATCGGTCCCAAGCTTATCGCTCAACATGAACTTAGCCGTGGCTGATTATGACACACTGCAAAATGAAACATGGTCGATAGTAACCGGCCCAATTGGCGGCACTGTATCTGTTTCTTATTCTACTGTCTCAACCGGTAATATACTTACCCCATCAGGATTGACTTATACTACTGCAGCCGGCTTTACAGGGCTTGATTCTTTCACCGTGCAGGTAACTGACGGCAAGGCTATTGCGACCACCAAGATATATGTAAATGTATCGGGCATAAGCGACCGTATGGCAAGCACAGGAGTTAACAACACCCCTGTTAATAGTATAAGTCTCCAGGTATTCCCTAATCCATCAAAAGGAGATTTCAACATCAAAACCTCAGAGGCAGGCACATTCTATCTGTTGTCAATGGAAGGGCAATCGGTAAGCGAATACAGTGTTAACGATGCACAAACTGAAATAACGATTCCTTCAGGATTGCCATCAGGGATATACATGGGCAGGTTTAAAAATGCAGATGGAAATACTACAGACGTAAAAATTGTTTATGAACCATAAACAATAAAAGATAATCATTAGGGATGATGATAAGACCGGTCCTAAGCCTTGAGAAAGCTTAGGACCGGCACTATTTAAGGAAAACCCGAAATTAAAGGAAGAGGAACTTATTTGCCATCATATGCACGTTGCAGGGCGCTTATATCTATCTTATCCATTTTGAGCATAGCATCCAATACTCTTTTTGATTTTGCCCTGTCCCGATCATTCATTAACCTGCCAAGAGCTTCGGGTACAATCTGCCAGGATACACCAAATTTATCCTGGAGCCAGCCACAGCTGCTTTTAGTGCCTCCGTTATCCAGAAACCCATTCCAGAAATGATCTACTTCTTCCTGCGTCTGACAATTGACAAATAATGAAAAGGCCGGATTAAAAGCAAAAGCATAAGGCATACTGCTATCCGTGGTTTTGAACGCCAACCCATCAAGTTTAAAAATACCATGCTTGATCGTCCCCTCTTCCCCACCCTGACCTACTGCATAATACGTTTTACCCACTACTGATGAGTGCTGAAACAAAGAAGTATAGAAGTCAATTGCTTCTTCGGCCTTTCCATGTTGCTGGTCGTTAACAAAGAGCAGGAAGGGAGCCACGTTCTCATCACCAGCTGCGAGGTTGAATTGCCAGGAAACGCCAAACTTATCCTGAAGCCAGCCGTATTTTTCGCTGAAAGGATATTTGTTTAGTGGCATCAATACCTTTCCTCCTTCAGAAAATACAGACCACAGCTGGTCTATTTCTTCAGGCAAATTGCGGTTAACAAAAAATGAAATTGAAGGGTTGAAGGTGAACATCGGGCCTCCATCGAATAGTATTATTTCAGAGCCGCCGATACTGATAGTAGCTGATTGTATCTGGCCGCCGCCTATATCGCGCTTCTCAACAATAGCAGCATTTTTAAATGCAGCAATGTAGAAATCTGTCGCCTCCGCAACGTTATTGTTGAACCATAAGAATGGTGTGATCTTTTGCATGGTGCTGGCAGATAATTTATTTAAAGATTATTTCTCCAGGACGTTTTTCAGGTTGTTCAAGCCGATAGAAAGGTCACCACCCAGCATATTGTCCATGTTCATAACAACGAGCATAAAGTTCATGGGATAATTCATTTTGCCGGTCATGCCCCATTTTACTTTTGTTTGGGTAGGCGAAATGGCTTCGGTGGTAAAATATGCATTGGCATTGCCTTCATATGGCTTGATGAAATGTACGGTCAGGTCCATTCTCGACCCGTCGGAGAGGGCGGTTATTGTCTGCTCACCCTTACCAACTTTTTTATTGCCACTTTCCCAGGCCGAGACAAAACCTACAGTGCCGTCAGTGCCGGTATATGTCATTTTCGCATTCGGGTCTTCCATCGCCCATTTGCTGTAACTGGGCTGGTTCTTTAGCATCTTGATATAATTAAAAACGTCCTGCTTGGGTTTGTTGATGGTAACTTCACGCTCCACCTGGTACTCCTTTTTGGCAAACAATGCTACGATCAATGGGATGGTGAGCAATATGGCAATTGAAAGGATGACATTTCTCAGGATCTTCATTTTGTTTTTAATTTAAGGATGAAATTATGGGATTGGTGCAAATATATTAAGAATAGCGAATTATTAATACGTAATACTTTTTATCAAATAAACCTGACAGCGTGTATCGCGAGGTTTAAATTTCGTCAGCACAGCATTTTTTGAGACAGAGCGATTTTTGTTGTTTATTTGCTTGAAATGTTCTCTTTGCAAAGCCCTGAGCCACAATATCAACAATCATTTATAGCGCACAATGCGTGTGTGATAGTACCGACATATAATAATGCAGGCACACTGAGTGAGGTATTGCAATCAGTGCTGTCTTATACAGACAGGGTAATTGTAGTAAATGATGGTAGCACAGATGGAACGGCAGGGATACTGGCAGGGTTCTCGGGGCTTGATGTTGTTTCATATTCTGTAAATGAAGGAAAAGGCAAGGCATTAAGGCGGGGATTTGCTCATGCCATCGAGCGCGGTTATGACTATGCTATAACAATAGATTCGGATGGCCAGCATTTTGCTAAGGACCTGCCACTTTTCCTTAAGGAACTGGATGCCGAGAAGGGGCTGCTGATAATAGGGGCCCGCAACCTGCACCAGGAAAATATGCCGGGCAAAAATACCTTTGCTAATAAATTCTCCAACTTCTGGTTTTTTGTAGATACAGGAATAAAGGCGCCCGACACACAGAGCGGCTATAGGCTCTACCCGCTTTACCTGATGAAGGGAATGCGGTTTTATGGACGTAAGTATGAGTTTGAGGTAGAGGTGCTGGTACGTTGTGCCTGGAAAGGGATCAAGGTAACCTGGATACCTGTAAACATATATTACCCACCGGCGGCGGAGCGGATATCGCACTTCAGGCCAGGGCCTGATTTTTCGAGGATCAGTGTGCTGAATACAATATTATTCCTGATAGCAGTGCTTTATATAAAGCCAAGGGATGCAATGATCCATCTTTCGAAATTTAAAAACGTAAAAGAATTATTAAGAAGGCACCTCTATAATAAAGAGGAGTCGAATATGAAGAAAGCCACATCCATAGGTTTTGGGGTATTTATGGGAATAGTGCCTATATGGGGGTTCCAGATGGCGGTAGCACTGGTGCTGGCAGCTATATTTAAGCTCAACAAGGCTCTTACTATCATTGCCTCTAACATTAGTATCCCACCAATGATACCCCTTATCGTATTCCTGAGCTTTTTACTAGGCCGGATATGGGTGGGTAAAAATGCGGTCTATATGATGTTCAGCAGGCACATTACCCCCGAAGCCATCAAACTAAACATAGAACAATATGTATACGGCAGCATCACGCTTGCCGTGATAGCAGGGCTTGCGGCGTATGGAGTGACTTATTTTGCATTGGAGTTTTCGGGGAAGGTGAGGAGAAAAGTTGAGGAAGCGGGTAAATAATATTATATTGTTGTGAGTAGCAAATAACTGATGGAGCGTTTTTTCATTTCTATATATAACTATTTTGAGAAGCATAAGGCGCAGATGTGGATCGCGGCTATATGCTCATTTTTATTTTTCGGCTTCTTTACCTGGCAGATCAAGTTTGAACAGGATATAACAAGCATACTGCCCCACGAAAAAAAACTGGACAAACAACAACAGGTTTTTGAAGATTCCAGGTTTTCCGAGAAACTGACTGTATGTATATCACAAAAGGACAGCACGGCCGCTGCAAATCCGGATGAGTTAACAGCTTTTGCGGATACGTTCATAACGATGGCTAACCGTGACCTGCCAAAGTATGTAAAAAGCATAGACGGCAAGCCCAGTGATAGTGCCATGATGAACATGATGGGGGCCATACAGGGCGACCTGCCTGTATACCTATCCCAAAGTGACTACTTAAGTATTGATTCTCTTTTTACCAAAGAAAAAGTGAAGCAACAACTCGATTGGGATTACAACAAGCTGGTGTCCCCCGAAGGGGTGGCACTGAAAGGCGTGATTCAAAATGACCCTGCGGGTATGTCTTGGCTTGGGATTAAAAAACTACAGCGGCTCCAGGTCGATGAGCATTTCGAACTATATGATGGCTATGTCATGACCAAAGACCACAAGCACATCATGCTGTTCATCAACCCGGCAAATCCGCCTAATGCAACAGGAAAAAATGTAGTGTTTTTGACGGGCCTGGATATTGTGCTGGATAGCCTACAGCAACATTTCCCCGAGATCGATGCTTTTTATTTTGGGGCTACTGCAACCTATACCGGGAATGCAGTGCAGGTGAAAGCAGATACGATACTCACACTGAGCATCACGATCGTCCTGCTGGTTTTATTTATAGGGTTCTACTTTAAGAAAAAACGTGCGCCGGTAGTGATCATGATACCCGTATTGTTTGGCGGTTTGTTTTCGCTCACTGTTATTTATTTCATCAAGGGGCATATATCACTGGTGGCTTTGGGAGCAGCATCCATAGTGTTGGGCATAGCAGTGAACTATTCACTGCATGTGTACAACCACTACCGGCATTTGCCTGATATGCGGGATGTAATAAAGGATCTGGCAGCTCCAATGACCATAGGTAGCTTTACTACAATTGGTGGCTTTTTATGCCTCGTGCTGGTGCCATCACCGTTGCTGAATGATATGGGGCTGTTTGCAGCATTTAGCCTCGTTGGCGCTACGCTGTGTTCACTGATATTTTTACCGCACTGGATAGAGGGTAGTAAAAAAGAAGTCTATGTGCATGAGCATACACATGCCAACCTGAGCTGGATAGACAAAATAGCTGAATACAAACCGGAAGCAAATAAATATATGGTAGGTGGCGTATTTGCACTTACGATAGTATTTCTCTTTACATCGCAGAATGTCACCATTGAGACCGACATGATGCGCATGAACTTTATGACGCCCAAACTAAAGGAGTCCGAAAGAAAGTTTAATGCGATCAATTCATTCATCGCCAGTTCGGTATACTTAGTTGCAGAAGGCAATAATCTGGAAGATGCGCTGGAAAATAATGAGCGGATACAGGGCACATTAAAGGGCTTGCAACAAAAAGGTACGATCAAGAAAATATCAGGTATAGGCGACCTGCTGCTATCAGCCAAGGAACAACAAGCGAGGATAGATAAATGGAATAATTATTGGACAACAGATAAAAAACAACAGCTGTTATCATCATTACAGCAGGAAGGCAATACGTATCATTTTAAGGCTACCGCTTTTGATGCTTTCAGAGATTTGCTTAACAAAAATTATGCAGTAGCAAAGCCTGAGAAACTGGACATCATGCAATCAGGCGCCCTGAATAATTACATCATTGAGAAGCATGGCAAAGTATCAGTAGTGACACTTTTAAAAGTGGACCCGGCGCAAAAAAATGTGGTATACAAAGCGCTGGATGGCCAACCCGGCATCACCGTTTTAGATAAACAATTTGCAACCAGCAGCCTGGTAAGCGAAATAAATAATGAGTTCAATAACATTGCGTGGCTAACATCGATACTGGTTTTTGTAGCGCTGCTTTTATCTTACGGGCGGATAGAGCTTACGCTGATCACATTTATTCCAATGCTGGTGAGCTGGGTATGGATACTGGGGCTCATGGGCATATTCGGGATAAAATTCAATATTGTGAACATCATCCTGTCCACATTCATATTCGGGCTCGGCGATGATTATAGCATTTTCATTATGGATGGGCTGCTACAACGGTATAAGACGGGCAAGGAACATCTTTCGTCTTTCAAATCGTCCATCTTGCTTTCGGCCGTAACCACAATATTGGGATTGGGGATATTGATATTTGCAAAGCACCCCGCAATGCAGTCAATAGCTTTAATTTCCATCGTTGGTATTTTTTGCGTGGTTATCACTTCGCAGGTAATGATACCTTTTATGTTCAACTGGCTGGTGACCAACAGGGTAAAAAAAGGTTTCGCTCCGTGGACCTTGTCCAGCTGGGCAAAGTCAGTTTTCTCGCTCACCTATTTTGCTCTGGGTAGCTTTATTATGAGTGCCATCGGTTTCATCCTGATCAGGGCAAACCCTTTTAATAAAAAGAAGGGCAAGTATCTTTTTCACAAGATCATGTCGAAATATACATGGTCGGTATTGCATATTATGACTAATGTGAAGAAGACATACATTAATCCAAATAACGAAGACTTTAGTAAGCCTGCAGTGATCATCAGCAACCACCAATCTTTCTTAGATATCTTGGTTTCAACCTCCATGAACCCGAAAGTAATACTGCTCACGAATGAGTGGGTGTGGAAGTCGCCTGTATTTGGCGCCGTAGTGCGACTTGCAGACTACTACCCTGTAGCTGAAGGTGTGGAACCCAGTGTAGACAGACTGCGGGAACAAGTGGAACAGGGGTACTCTATTGTGGTATATCCTGAAGGTACACGCTCACCACAAGCCGAGATAAAACGTTTTCATAAAGGCGCTTTTTACATTGCTGAAAAACTGGGGCTGGATGTATTACCGGTTTTAATACACGGCACTGCTTATACAATGACAAAAGGTGATTTTCTATTGAAAGACGGCTTTATTACGGTGAAATACCTGCCACGAATAAAAGCCGGGGACAACAACTGGGGCGATGTATATACAGATCGTAAAAAAAGCATCAGCAGGTATTTCCGGGAGGAATATGAACAACTGCGAAGCGAACGGGAGAATCCAAGATACTTCAGAGAGCTGCTCTATTATAACTACCTGTATAAAGGGCCAATACTGGAATGGTACTTGCGGGTGAAAATAAGGCTGGAAAAAAATTACGAGCAATTTCACAAATTGGTGCCCATGCAAGGACGGATCATGGATATTGGTTGTGGCTATGGTTTTATGTCATACATGCTGCATTTTCTGGCAAAGGACCGGCAGATTACCGGCATTGATTATGACGAAGACAAAGTAGAAACTGCTAATCATGCTTATCTGAAAGATGAATCTTTGAACTTTATTTGCGCTGATATTGCCGCTTACGATTTCGGTGAGCAGGATGCATTCATCATCAGTGATGTGTTGCACTACCTCTTACCGGAAGAACAGGAAGCACTGGTCAAAAAATGCATAGCAAACCTTGCAGATGATGGCGTACTGATAATACGAGATGGTGATGCAGATATGAAGGACAGGCAAAAAGGGACGGCACTCACTGAGTTTTTCTCCACAAAAGCATTGAAGTTCAACAAAACAGAACGACCGTTGTCTTTTGTTTCGTCCACGCGACTAAGAGAAATTGTGACAGCCAATGGTGCATCTATAGAGCGGATAGACAATACACGCTATACTTCGAATGTAATATTTGTGATCAAGAAACTACCTGTACTTTCTTATGTATGATTATGATGTAGTGATCATCGGTAGTGGTTTAGGCGGGCTGGTTTGTGGCGCGGTACTTAGCATGAATGGCTATAAGGTGGGCATATTTGAGAAGAACAGGCAAATAGGTGGCTGCCTGCAAACTTACGCAAGAGACAAGACGGTGATTGATACAGGAGTGCACTACATAGGCGCTTTGGGTGAGGGACAAAACCTGCACCGCATTTTCAAATACCTCGGCATCATCGACAATTTGAAGCTCAAGAAAATGGACGTCGATGGATTTGATGAAATTGGTTTTGGTAAGGATGTTAAGTCGTATAAACTGGCTCAGGGGTATGGTAATTTTATTAAGCAGCTACTGGCAGATTTCCCCGGTGAGGAAAAAGCACTGAATGAGTATTGCAATAAGATCAAGGATATCTGCAGAAAGTTTCCACTATACAATCTACGCACCGGCGATTATGCAGAAAAAGAAGACATACTCCATATAGATACTCATGCCTTTTTAACTTCTATCACCGGCAATAAACGGCTGCAACAGGTACTGGCAGGCAATAACCTGCTATATGCGGGTGTGGCAGATAAGACGCCGCTATATATACATGCGCTTATTACCAATAGCTTTATAGAGAGTGCGTGGAAGTGTGTAGACGGAGGGTCGCAGATAGCCAAATTGCTTGGCAAAAAAATACACGAACATGGCGGCCAAATATTCCGGAACACCAAAGTAGTACAAATAAAAGGCGGCGAAACGATAGAACATATACAACTGGAAGATGGTAAAAAGGTAAGTGCAAAATATTTTATCTCCAACCTGCACCCGGCGCAGACCATGGAGATAACAGAAAGCGAAGTACTACGCCCGGCATACCGCAGCCGCATGCGAAACCTGGACAACACAATCGGCACCTTTCTGCTGAATATTGTTTTGAAAAAAGATAGTTTCCCCTACCTCAATTATAACTACTATCATCATGAAACAGAAGATGCCTGGGCTGGCGTAAACTATACCCGCGAAAACTGGCCGCTTACCTATGCACTGTTTGCCAATGCCGTTTCAAAAGA